>LUMQ01001274.1_pt1 | contig 10749 bp, 20 predicted proteins | sample 729621 | NCBI WGS metagenome assembly LUMQ01 (sample SAMN03860259, study PRJNA289734) | marine metagenome | biome: seawater column; feature: ocean; material: water; isolation source: Red Sea water column Station 12 - depth 25m | place: Saudi Arabia: Red Sea | collected 2011-10-15 | depth 25 m | reverse complement strand
GTGATAAGGAATGTACAAAATAAAAAAAATTCATACATAATTTTTACAAATGAGATATTAAAAAAAGAATTCAAAATTAAAAAAAATTTTGAGAAAAATTTATTGGTTCTACACAACGGTTATGATAATGACTACTTTGAAGAAGAAACAAAATTTAAAAAAGAAAAAAAAGTTGTTTTTGTCGGGAAGCTGCTTAGATTTGAAAAAGACAGAAATATTGAATTTCTAGTCAATGCATTTTCTGATAAAAGATTGTACGATTATAAATTTACCATTGTTGGAGGTCCTAACAAATATAAGGATGTAATTGAAAAGAAAATAGTTGATAAAAACATTTCAAATGTAGAGTTGCTTGGAAATCTCTCCAGAAGTAAAACTATTGCTGAAATCCAAGAGTCAGAAGTTGGTATCTTAATAAATACAGAAGAAAATAAACACTCTCTCTTGCATACATCACCAATAAAGTACTTTGAATATATCAAAGCAAATCTAAAAGTAGTCGCCGTAGATTTCCCTGCACACAGAAGCCTACCAATGTCAGAGAAAATAATTTTTTTTGAAAATAATAATCAAGAAAGTTTTGTAAACGCAATCTTAAAAACCATTGATCTACCTGAATACGATATATTAGATGAAGACGTTAGATCAACATCCGAGAGAACAAAGGTGTTATTAGACTTTTTTGCGCGCCCGGAGGGACTCGAACCCCCAACCCTCTGATCCGAAGTCAGATGCTCTATCCAATTGAGCCACAGGCGCTGATAATATTTTGTCTTATAATGTATATTAATGAAAAAGAACAAGGTTTTAGAAACACAAATCAATGAAATTACACTTGATTCACTATCAAAATTACTTTTGAGTGAAAGTAATTTAACAGTTGCCGTTTGTAATGCTAACTCACTTGTTAGAGCATACAAGAATGAAAAAATAAAAAATATTTTAAACAATTTCGATATATGTACTCCTGATGGATTTCCAGTCGCAATGGCGTCAAAAATCTTATACAAAAATAAACAAAAAAGAGTTGACGGTTACAAAATTTTTAATAACACATTAAAAAAGAGTGAAGGAACTAACACTTCTCATTACTTTTTTGGAAATACAGAAGAAGTAGTTAATAAAATAATTGAAAAGTATAAAGATTCAAACATAGTCATATCTGGATATAAGTGCCCACCAATGCTCGATGTAGATGATCTACTAAATAAAGAATACATAGACGATATTTTAAATGATAAGCCAGATATTATTTGGGTTTCCCTAGGTTTTCCAAAACAAGAGTTATTTATAAACGAACTTAAAAATAAAACTAATATTTCATCAAATTTGGTTGGAGTCGGCTTTACTTTTGATTGGACAGCTGGAACAAAAATAAAAGCACCGGAGTTTTTAGCAAATATAGGATTAGAGTGGATTTTTAGGTTAATACAAGAGCCAAGAAGGTTAATCAAGCGTTACTTAGTTGATAATTTTTTATTTGTAATTTTTTTTATGAAGCAATACTTGAGGTCATGAGTGATAATTTTAAGTGATTTGCTAGATGATGTTTATAAAGTGTTCGATAAATTTGATCTTGACGAGAAAATTCAATTAAGAACTTCAAGTAACGAAGAATATGATTTTCAAATTAATAATTTAGTTAAATATCAACAACATGAAAAGATAAAAGACATAAAATCTTCTTTATTTGATATATTAAATGCTAATGAAAAAATAAATAAATTTGAAATTACTGAGAATAACTTCATAAATTTAAATATAAACCTACAATCTATAATCCCAATTATTCAAAATATTGAAAAACACATAATTAAAAACGAACAAGAAAAAATTATCATTGATTATGGAGGGCCAAATATAGGCAAGCCTCTTCATGTTGGACATTTAAGATCGCTCAACATCGGAAGAAGCTTATATGCAATTAATATAATGGCTGGAAACCGTGTCACGAGTGATATTCATCTTGGTGATTGGGGGATGCCAGTTGCACAAATAATTTGTTTCTGTCTTGAAGAAAATATATCAATTTCAAATCTAGAAATTAATGAACTTGAAAAAATATATCCAGAAGCGTCGAAACTTTTCATCGAAAATGAAGAATTTAATAAAAAGTCAAAGGAAATTAATAAAAAGCTAAATAATCTTGATAAAGAAACTATAGAGAGTTGGAAAGTTTTAAAAAACTTGTCAGTTTTATCAATTAAAGAAATTCTTGAAAAACTTAATCACAATTTTGATTTATGGTTAGGAGAAAGTGATGTAAACCATCTAATTCCAGCCTTACTTGAGTCTCTAAAAGAAAAAAAGAAAATCATTGAAGATGACGGTGCTTTTATAAGTGCCATGGATAGTGACCCAAAGATATTAATAACCAAATCAGATGGTTCATATTTATATTTAACGACCGACCTTGCAACAGTTAAGAACAGGTTATCAAATGAAAGCTTCGACAAAACTTTATATGTCGTTGACAGTAGACAAAAATTCCACTTTGAACAACTTTTTAAATCTTTAGATTTTTTTGAATTTCCTGAAAAGGAATACGAACATATTGGGTTTGGTACTGTAAATGATAAGAATGGCAACCCTTTTAAAACTAGGGACGGGGGTATAAAACAGCTTCTCGAGTTATTTTATGAAACATGTGAATATATAAAAAAAATTAACCCTAAATTGAATAAAGAAACAATTGAAGCACTTGCAAATAGTGTTTTGACATTTAGTGATCTTCTTACAAATAGAAAAACAGATTACAAATTTGATTTAGAAAAATTTACAAACATTTCAGGTAAAACTGGAATCTATGTTCAGTATGCATTGGTTAGAGCGAACAAATTAATTAAAAGATCTGGTCTTGATATGAACAAAATTAAATTTACTTTCCCAGAACTAGATAAAAATGACATAAGTTTGTTGAAATCATTAGCTCGGTTTGAAATATATTTTGAACAAGCACTCCAAAATAGTGAGCCTCATCATCTTGCTGAATATTTATACACTATATCATTTCAGTTTAATAGACTTTATCAATCAGTTAATATCCTGAAAAATGAAAACCAAAATATAAAATCAAATAAATTAATACTTTGTTCATTATTTGTAAGTTACTCAAATATTTTGATGAAATCTTTGGGAATTGAACCTGTTGAAGAAATGTAAGATCCTATAAAAAGATATTGGCAGTTAGAATCCAAAATAATATGACAATACTGTAAGAAAGGTTTTCCGAAATATCTATAGTTCTTTTTAAATTGTGTTGTAAAAATAGTAATAACGGAATTGCAATAAAACCCGCAAAAGAAGTTGCTCTACCAATCAATATTAAGTTACTAACAACTAAATTACTTGGATTAATCAAAAACTGAAAAACAACAAGGGTTAGTAGCGATATTAAAATGACTGCTAAAATATTCATAATCAAGTCTTTAAATGTATTGTTAAAAATTTTAAATATACCAAAAAATTCAACCGGTATAAATAAGATAAATATAGCAATAAAAAATATTATCAAGAACCAAAAAAGACTTTGACCATTCCATGTGGTTATAGTGCTTTGAACTATACCAACCCCTTCAAGAAGTAGATAGGTTGAGTAACCAAGTAATATCGTTCCGAGTGTAAAAAAATATAAGCCAAAAATACTTACAAAATACTTTTTATCAAAGCTGATGTTATTGATTTCATTATTTAATGTTTCATATCTCATACAGTCAATATATTAATGATTTTTGTATTAAAATATAAAAATATTATGGAAATAATAGATACACCAAACCCAAATGCTAGAAAAATACAAACTGAAAATTCATTGTTTGAAGATGTTCAAAAATGTAAGGAAATTGAGCAAGAGATAAATAAAATAAACGGTATAACATCAATTTTTTTTGGCCCTGACTTTATAACTGTATCTAAACAAGAAGATATTGAATGGGAATCAATAACTCAAGATATTAAAATCATCTTTGATAAAATATAAATATGGAAACATTTAATACTGATCCCAAACCGGGAAGACTAGTATTGCCCCTTGTTCTTATTGGAATGATTGCTACTACATATACTTTTGTAAATAGAGTAGCAACTGATAATAATCTAGATGTCGGACCGGTTGAAGAACAGATTCAAGAAGATGTAGAATCAAATGATGTTGCTGAAGACACTACGACAACGTCAACAACAACCACACTTCCAGTGGAAGTAGTAAGTTACCTTGAAGAAATCTCTTCAGAAAGAATACAATCCATCGATCTAGCAAGTAAAGTACTTCAAGCTAACGACAACTGGGATAATGAAAGTCTAACCTATCAAGAAGCAAAGGATGAGTTTGCCGCCTTCATTAGTGATGCGGAACAGTTTGTTACAACAGTATCAGAGCCTGGCCCTCCTTCTACATTTGCCGGATTAGTAAAAAGTCATGAGGAGTTGAAATCCTTAGCTGATCTTATATATATTGATACTCAGGAATTATTGGCTGGACTAACGTCATCAGATACCGGAGAACGAAGAGCAGCAGCTTTAGAATCATTCAATAATAATATTGATATTTTTCAACAAAAAATTGAAGAAATTGTAGCTACAAATACCTCGAATTAACTAGCAGCTGAACAGACAGTATCAATCATTACCGTTGCAATCACATAGGGATCTGCATTTGCGTTTGGTCTTCTGTCTTCCAAATATCCTTTTTTATCTACTTCAACTTGCCATGGGATTCTTATTGATGCTCCTCTGTCGCTAACACCATAAGAAAAAGTATCAAATCGTTGAGTTTCGTGATCTCCAGTAAGACGATCTTCAATACCAGCTCCATAGTTTTGTACATGGAATTCAGCATTTTTTCCAAGTGCTTCACATCCTGCAACTATTGCATCATAACCACCATCTTCTCTCATTTGTTTAGTTGAGAAGTTGGTATGCATTCCCGCACCATTCCAGTCACCCTTTACAGGTTTTGGGGTTAGTGTTGCAGAGATATTATAGTCTTCAGCAATTCTGTACAAAAGCCATCTTGCTATCCAAATTTGGTCTCCAATATCTGGAGCACCTACAGGCCCAATTTGAAATTCCCATTGTCCTGGCATAACTTCAGCATTTGTACCAGAAATATTTAATCCAGCTTCCATACAAGCAGTTGCGTGTTCTTCTGAAATTGAACGACCATAAACTTCATCTGCCCCAACACCACAATAATATCCTCCTTGTGGAGCTGGATAACCTGAAGGTGGAAAGCCTAATGGCTGTCCATACTTAAGAGAGTCATATGATTGCTCATAGAAAGTATATTCTTGTTCTAATCCAAACATTGGTTCAAACTCAGAAAAGTTTTCAGCAGACGCAACACACGCTGCTCTTGTATTGGACGCATGAGGTGTCATATCTACATTTAAAACTTCACACATAACTAGTATGTTATCTCCACCTCTTATAGGATCAGGGAACTGTGCTACAGGTTTTAATACACAATCAGATTGATCACCTGTTGCTTGTTCAGTACTGGATCCATCAAATCCCCAAATTGGAGGTTCTGTCCCTTGATCCATAATTTTAGTTTTACTTCTTAACTTTGCAGTTGGTGTTTTACCGTCTATCCATATATATTCAGCTTTAATTTTCATTGTTTTTAATAATAATGTAGTATTTATTTAAAATATTGGTTACTCGGAAATATTAAATATTTGTTTCAAGATTATGGTAAAAGCGTATATAAATGTAGAGAAAGAGCACGAAAAAGTAATATCGTGCCTAAATTCTTATGATTTGAATTCAGTTGATCTAGGTAAAATAGCCACTCAAAATGAGGTTCACTTAGTATGTACATCTTTTTCAATGTATGGAGAAACCAAAAAAAACCTCTCAGACATTGAAACAGCTTCAAAACCTATCCCTGAACTAATAATTGCTAACAAAGAAGAATTTAGACAAAGTATTGATTTAATTAAAAATCCAAAAATTGAAGTAATATCAAATGATTGCAAGGAAGAGGAAGTAGTTGCAAGATTCCAATCTTTAATCGGAGATAGTTCATCAGAAAAAATTGAGTTTAACGATCTTGTAATTAACTTGAAAACTTATGAAGCTAAAGTCGATGATCAATTACTGGATCTAACCTTTATGGAATATGAGTTATTAAAATTCTTTGTTGAGAATCAAGAAAATGTATGGTCAAGAGAAGAGTTATTAGAAAAAGTATGGGGATATGATTATTTTGGAGGGGCTAGAACAGTGGATGTTCATGTTAGAAGACTTAGATCAAAGTTGGGTGAAAAAAGATCTGAATGGATAAAAACAGTCCATTCGGTTGGATATAAATTTAACTAAAACTGTCTCCACATCCACAAGTTCTTGTTGCATTTGGGTTATCGATTGAAAATCCTGTCTCCATTAAACCTTCTTTATAATCTAAAGTTGAACCCTTAATATGCTCAAGGCTTTGTGAGTCAATACCAATATCTACACCTTCATATGACTCGAAAACATCATTTTGTTGTCTTTCTGTATCAAAGAACATCTCATAAGATAATCCCGAGCAACCACCTGGTTTAACTCCCATTCTTAGGAAGCTATCTTGGCTAGATTCCTCAGCTTTAAGTTCAACTAGCTTTCTTACGGCACTGTCAGTTGCTAAAACTGATCGTGATGATTTTATTTGTATATCCATATTCCAATTATATCGTATATCAAATTATTCAAAAAATTTATTGTTACATGAAATTTTTTCACTTTAAGATATAAACATGAGTTTTAAACCGGTAAAAGCAGCAATATATGGATAAAATATCTGTAAATAAGCTTGTCGAGGAAGTGAAATCTAATCTTCCTAGAGAAATTTTAGTTGTAATAGCTCAAAGTTGTCTTAACGAAAATATGGACAGTCTTGCAACTATTAAGAATTTTGAAAAAGAAGTATATAAATATACATTTAAAGTTCAAACTTATGATGAGCCAAAACCAAAGGCTGTAAAAGAAAAACCAGCAACAAAGAAAAAAACTAAAAAGTGACAAAAAAGTTTAGGAGAAGACCAAAAGATAAAAAAACTGGTTTACCTAAAGTTTATCTTTCTGGGGCTAAAAATAAAACTGCGAAGGCAGCTGAAATAAAAAGAACAGCAGCAGCCTACAAACGTGGTGAAAAAATTGATTTAAAAGCTATTTCAAAATTTAGAGTTTCTCAAGATGGCACCAAAAAAAAGAAAAAGCGCAAAAAGTAAGTCTACTAAAGCCGCAATAATTAAAAAAAAGGCAGACAATAGTATTTATACTGTCGGTGACTTAAATAAAGTTTATGCTCGAGGTGTTGCAGCTTATCTAAGTTCTGGTTCAAGAAATGTTTCTGTAGGAGCTTGGTCAATGGGTCGTGTTAGTAGTTTTGTAAGCGGAGGTGGTGCAAGAAAAGCAGATATTGATATACACCAAAATAGAAAGAAAAATCCTAAAAAAAGATGAAACTAACTACAAGACAAAAAAATAAATTAAAAGAACATTCAGCTCATCACACAAAAGAGCATATGGATTATATGAAACGCAAGATGAGAGAGGGTATAACTTTTAGACAGGCTCATAATCTTGCAATGAGAAGGAAAGGCAAATGACTATAAAAAAAGGCGGTCATGTCTTTAAAGGTTTGAATCAACCAATAAAAACACCAAACCATAAATCAGGTAAAGCTGGTGCAGTAGTTGTTAAAGTTGGTGGTAAAGAAAAGTTAATAAGGTTTGGTTTGCAAAGTGCTGATAATAAACCTCCAAGAAAAGGAGAATCGCAAAAAGATAAAGATAAAAGAGCAGCTTTTAAGGCTAGGTTTAGAAGACTTATTAAGAAAGGTCCAGTGAGTGCGGCTTATTGGGCTGACAAAACACGTTGGTAAGTTATTATTTATATTAATTATTGTTAAAATTTTTTTATGGCTGACGAACCAATTAAACCAAATCCACCAGTTGATACAGCAGCGTTATTGGCAGAAGTTGAAGCACTTAGAAAAAGTAATAGAGAAATATTAGACGATTACAAAAAAGCAAAGGAAGCGGCAAAAGCTGTGCCACCTGATGTAGATGTTGATGCTCTTATTGCTTTCAAGCAGCAAAAAGAGAAAGAAGAATTAGAAGCAAAGGGCAGATATGATGAGGCTATTGCAAAACAGGCTCAACAATATCGTGATGCTGAAGAAGTTAAAAACAAGAGAATCCAAGAGCTAGAAGCTAGACAAAGACAACTAGAAGTTGAGGCCCCAGCAGTAACAGCACTTGCTGATGTGGTACACGATCCGCAATATGTTTTATCTCGTATTGACAAAGATCAACTGGCTCGTGAGACAGACGGTACAGTTGTAGTTGTTGATGGCTATAACAGAACACCTGTAAAAGAGTGGGCAATGTCAAAAATGCCAGCTTGGGTACAAAAAAATCCAAGACCGCAAGGAGGAGGGGCAGCAACAACCAAAGTACAAACAGAATTTGTAACTAGCGGTGAAAATAATCCATTTGCAAAAGATTCTTTTAATTTAACCGAGCAAGCGAGATTATATCGTACTGACATAAATAAATATAATATGCTCAAAAACGCAGTTAGCGGTTAGTATAGTAACAACGTGGTTGTGCTACGTCAGAGGTTGTGCCTCGAAGTAAACATATTTATTAAATTCTAATGGCGACATTACGCAGTGATTTAATAATTCCTGAGGTGTTTACTCCCTACTTAATCGAAGCTACAACTCAAACTGACAGCTTCCTACAGAGTGGGGTAGTACAACCTTTGGCAGAATTGAATCTATCCGCAGAAAGAGGCGGTGACTTTGTAAAGATACCTTTCTACAAAGCTAACTTAACTGGAGATTTTGAAGTTTTAACAGACTCAACATCATTGACACCAGCAAAGATTACAGCTGATAACCAGATTGCAGCTGTACTTCATAGAGGTCGTGCTTTCAGTTCTCGTGACTTAGCAGCTCTTGTAGTTGGTGGCGGTGTTGATCCAATGGCTGCTATTGCTCAGAAGATGGCGGCATACGTTAACAACCAAAAGCAAAAGGATTTATATTCTTGCTTAACTGGTGCATTTGGTTCTATTAATGCTAACGATAGTAACTCAGCTTTATTTGCTCTAACTATTGATTCAGAGTCTGGTGATACACCAACAACTCTAAGTCCTAGACACGTTGCTAAAGCACAATCTTTACTAGGAGATCAAGGTGGTAAGTTAACAGCCGTTGCAATGCATTCAAAAGTCTTTTATGACTTGGTAGAGAGAAATGCTATTGATCGTATCTATGATAATACAGGCGCTCCTGATACAGCAGCAGCTTCAGGTAGCACAACAAGAGCATTTGATGGACCCACAGCTGTAAATACATTCATGGGTCTAAATGTAATCGTTTCTGACGATATACCTACAACAGGCTCTGGATCTTCAACTGAGTATTCAACATTCTTCTTTACACAAGGGGCAGTTGTTACAGGTGAGCAAGCACCAATCAGAACACAAACTGATAGAGATATTCTTGCTTTAGAAGAGGCAATGGCAGTGGATCTCCACTACATCTATCATCCAGTAGGTCTTAAGTACGCTGTTTCAACTGTCAATCCTAATAGAACTGTATTAGAGACCGTTGCATCGTGGTCGAAAGTGTATGAGACAAAGAACATCGGTATTGTTCGTGCTACAAACGTATCTAATCAGGATTAATTATGTCTTCATTATTTGACGTAACAGCTGGATCTCTAATAGGTCCAACTACAGGCGGCACTGTAACTCAGGCTACTAACAAAGGAACTGGTGTAACTCTGAACACACAGAGTGGACAAATCACAATGAACAACGCTGCATTAGCAGATGCTGCTGAAGTATCTTTCACAGTTACTAACAGTAAAATTGCTGCTACAGATGTTGTCGTTGCTTGTCATGGTTCCGCTGGAACTGCTGGCGCTTACATTGTGAGTGCTAATGGCATTGCTGCTGGATCATTTAAGATCACAGTTTCTAATGTTTCTGGTGGTTCACTCAGTGAAGCTATTGTTATTAACTTTGTTGCTCTTAAGGGTGCATCAAGCTAATGGCTATGTACGCATTTAGGCGTATGAGAGAGAGAAATGAAGCTGCTGCGAAGGCGGCTTCTCTCACTCGAACAATAGAAAAGCCTAAAACCAATCCTAAGCCCAAAAAGGTAAAACTAAATGGCGATAACTCTTGATGCAACTGTTGGTGGTGCTAATGCCAACACTTATATCACTCTTGCAGATGCAAACTCATTTATTGAGGGTCTAATCCTCAGTGATGATACCGCAGCTTGGGACGGTTCAAGCACTGATAACAAAAACAGAGCTTTGTTTACAGCAGCCCAAAGAATAGACAGAGAGAAGTTTTTAGGAGCTAGGGTAGCTGATACTCAAGCTTTGGAGTGGCCTAGATCAGGAGTAAGGAAACCTGATACTTATACAAATCTTTATGGCTTATCTTTTCCTAATAGATTAGTTGCTGATTATTACCTTGATACTGAAATTCCAGATAGGGTAAAACACGCACAGGTCATATTGGCTGTATATCTCAACAACAACAGGAATGGGTTAGAGCTAAGTGGTTTGGAAGATTTCGCTTCTGTAAATATTGGTAATATAAATGTGACTCCTAGATTTTATGGGGCTGTGGGCATTGATCGTATTCCACCAATCGTTGACCACTATCTAATGGGTATTAGAATAGGTGGAAGAGCAAACTTATCAATTAAGAGGTCATGAAAATGGGTTACGGCTACGA
>LUMQ01001649.1_pt1 | contig 10832 bp, 10 predicted proteins | sample 729621 | NCBI WGS metagenome assembly LUMQ01 (sample SAMN03860259, study PRJNA289734) | marine metagenome | biome: seawater column; feature: ocean; material: water; isolation source: Red Sea water column Station 12 - depth 25m | place: Saudi Arabia: Red Sea | collected 2011-10-15 | depth 25 m | reverse complement strand
AATCAAGATTCCTATACAATTGCTAACGTTATCGAAAAAGAAACAAATTCTGTAGTATTAAAGGACTTTATAGTAAAACCTAGATAATCTAATTTCCTAAAAAATCTATTACGCTTTCCCAGCCTTTAGATTTACCTTTATAAAACTCTGTATAATTGCATTCAGAGCATGAAATCGCAGTAAACTTTCTATTCTGGACGTTCATAAACCTAGACCAACTTTTTCCAGTCATAGTGACTACGTCTTCGGAGAAATTGGAAATATCACATTTTTCTTCATTGCAAAACATAGGTTTTTTAAAAGAAGGCGTATTTCCCTTGTGTTTATTATTTTTCGATTCGTTTTGTTTAGGATATCTATCTTCACTCATATATTTATATTAACTTATTTTTAATTAGTTGGAATCTGAAATAATGCAAAGGTAAAATTTAGTATGGACAAATTGTTCAAAGTACTTTTACTTTCATCTTTTTTATTATTATTTGCTTGTGGTTCCGAAGAAGCTACAGACCTTACGCCACAAGTCGTGAAAGTTGTAGACGATGAGTTTTCACCGAGAGTTCTGCGTGTTGAACCAGGCACAACAGTAATTTGGGAGTCAGGAGGAGCCAATAATCATAATGTAATTGCTAGCGATGGCTCTTGGCAGGCTATATCATCGGATTATTTTGAATATGGAATCATTACTAAAGGCGATCAATACGAACACACCTTCAATGAGCCTGGGGTTTATGAATACTACTGTCCGTATCATGGAACAAATAATAAAGGGATGGTTGGAACAATTGTTGTTGGCGACGTAGATTATACAGAAACTGTTGAGGCCGTCTCTGTTACTTTGACTGACAATGTCCTTAAAGTTGGAAAAAATGAACAGTACACAACAATTCAAGATGCTGTTGATAGCGCAAACACCGGTGACTTAGTTTTAATTAGTCCCGGGGTGTATAACGAAAGCGTCACAGTTACCACCTCGTATTTAACCCTAAGAGGTACTGACAGAAATAAGGTCATAATTGATGGAGAGTTTATGAGGGAGAATGGTATTCAAATCTATGAAACAGATGGGGTAACAGTTGAAAATCTCTCTGTCAGAAATTTTTCATTAAATGGTGTTTACTGGAATACTTCAAAAGGTTTTAAAGGTTCTTACCTCACTGTTTATAACAATGGTGATTATGGAGTTTATGCATTTAATTCAACAGATGGTGTGTTTGATAATGTGTACGCATCTGGACATCCTGATAGTGGAATTTATATTGGGCAGTGTTATCCATGTAACTCATTAATTTTTGATAATGTTGTCGAAGGAAATGCTTTAGGTTACTCAGGAACTAATGCAGGAGGTCACTTGTATCTTTATAACAATATATGGAGAGACAATATGTCAGGTATAGTACCAAATACTCTCGACTCAGAGCTAAATCCACCTGGGCGAGAAACAACAATTGTAGGAAATTTAGTAATAGATAATAACAACTATGAAGCTCCAACAAATCGATTTGGTGTTGTTGCAAAAGGAATGGGAATAGTTGTGCCTGGAAGAGTAGGTGACATAATAGAAAAAAATTTGGTTGTTAACCATGACAGGTATGGCATTGTCGCAAGTCCAATGTTGGATGCTAATTTATATTTTTCACAACATGTGAGTGTAAAAGACAACGTTGTTTTGGATTCTGGATACACTGACTTGGCTCTTGCTGGACCATGGGGTCCAGGAAATTGTTTTGAGGATAATGTTTATCAAACAAGTACCCCACCACTTTTAGAGCAACTTCATAACTGTTCATCAATAGACTCTTCAAACTTGATTGCAAGGTTTCCTTTACAGGGGGATCCTTCGGGTTTAATGATGCTTGCTGGGTTTTTTGCTGATGCCCAAACAACAGAACTTGATAAAAACAGATATAAAGAGTACCCATGGCCAAAGGAACAAGAAAACATGCAATTTGCAGATATCAATAAGCCTTCCCCTGCAATAAATTTATTTTATGTACCTGATTTAGACTCTATTCAGGTGCCAACAAACTTACTAAATGAATATGGCAGTTATTGTTTCAACTTTACGGTTACTTGATGCCGTTTGTGTTGTATGCTGCTTGGGCTGCTTTAGCAATAAAAGATATTGACTCTAACGAAAGGGTTAATGGGAGTATGAAGTATGTTTGGTTGGGTGTTGTTTACCTAGTTCCATTCTTTGGAGTTTTGGTTTATCACCTTGCCGGACCTAGTGCAATTTCTCGTAGTATGAAACTTGCTGCCATAGTCGGTGGTTTGTTTAGCTACATCGCGATCCTGGTTGCAGGAGCAGTAATTAGCGGACTTGTATAATTAAAGATTCTTAATTCATGTCGTTTAAGAATATTCTTTGCTTTGGAACTTTAAATCCTGATTTAATTTACTTTGTTGATGAGTTACCTAATAAAGGTGACGACATTCGCAGTTTAAAATCTTCTATTAGGCCAGGAGGGACTGCTATAAATTGTTCGGAATTAATTTCTCTTTGGGACAAATCCGTTCATATTAGAGGAAATAGTATTGGTAGTGACCCTATGGGTAAATACTTAGTTGACTATCTAAAAGAAAATAACATAAATTTTGATGGTTTAATAATCAATCAGTCATTAACTCCAACATGTTCTATTTTTGTAGATTCTTCCGGTGAAAGAACAATAGTCTCATCAGGATATGAAGGCCTTGAGTGGAGTAATTTTGAAAATTTAAACCACTTTGATTCATTGATTATAGATAGGTACTCTATTAAGTTCATTAAAGATAAACTAAAAGATCTCAAAAAACAAAATAATTTGTTTGTTTGCCAAGCAGGTTATGAATATGAAATTAATTACAAATTAGACTTTCTAATAGTCAGCAAAGATGAAATAAGTGTTGATGAAGCTAATAATCTTATAGATTCAAAAACTGTAAAGTATATACTTTTAACATCCTCAAACTTGCCAGCAAGACTATTGAGTGCAGAAGGTGCTATAGAAATAGTTCCTCCAGACTTTAAAACTATAAATTCAAATGGTGCTGGCGATGCAACTGCAGCATATATTGCAGCTTTTGGTGTAAACGACTTAATTCCAAATATAAAAAAAGCCTGTGCAGCAGGTGCTATCGTAGCTGGAACAAATGATAAACCTACGGTTGAAAAAATTGAGGAAATATCGCAGCTTGTAGACGTAAACCCTCGTTAGCAATTTATACTTTTTAGAAATATCTACTAAAATAGTCACTTATGGCAGTTCCCTATAAAGCTCCAGTTAAAGATATAGTTTTTGGTTATGAAGTTATAGATTCTTATAATGTTCTAAATAAAATTTCAGCATTTAGTGATTTTTCAGAAGATATTGTTATTCCAACAATGGAAGAGTGTGCTAAATTCTCTGAAGAAGTCCTTGCACCAATAAATGCCATTGGAGATCAACAAGGAGCAACGATTAAGGATGGGGTTGTAACCATGCCTGAAGAGTTTGTTGATGCTTATCAAAAATTTGCAGAAGCCGGATGGGCCTCAATATCTCTGCCATCTGATATTGGTGGTGGTGGAATGCCTATAACTTTGTCTGGTGGAACTTTAGAAATTCTTAGTACAGCCAATTTAGCTTTTGGTTTAGCACCGGGTTTAAGTGCTGGTGCAATTTCTGCTATAAATTTTCACGGCAGCCAAGAACAAAAAGATAAATTTTTACCAAAACTTGTTTCAGGTGAATGGACAGGAACAATGAATTTAAGTGAGCCTCAATCAGGGTCAGATCTCGGAACAATTACTACAAAGGCTGAGCCTCAAGAGGACGGTTCGTATAAAATAACAGGCACAAAAGTTTGGATTACATTTGGTGAACATAATATGACAGAAAATATAATTCACCTTGTTTTGGCTAAAGTTCCTGGATCTCCTGAAGGAACCAAAGGTATCTCTATGTTTATAGTGCCAAAATATACAGTTAATGATGATGGATCTGTAGGTGATTCAAATAATGTAAGCTGTATATCTATTGAAGAAAAGCTGGGAATTCATGCAAGTCCGACTTGTGTTATGGAATATGATGGTTCTGTTGGTTATTTAGTTGGAGAAGAGAACCGAGGTCTTAACTATATGTTTACGATGATGAACGAAGCTCGTGTATGGGTAGGTGGACAAGGATTGGCATGTGCTTCAGGTTCATTGCAGGGTGCTGCTCAATATGCTAGAGACCGAGTACAAGGAAGACCTGTAGGAATGTCTAAGGAAGACGCTAAAAATTCAACAATTATTGATCATGCAGATGTTAGAAGAATGCTTATGACAATTAAAGCATATGTCGATGCAATGAGATACCTCATGTATGATAACCAGTTAATGCTTGATGTTGAGTACTTTGGAGAAGATGAAGAAATGAAAGCATTTGGTGAAGAAAGGTGTGGAATATTGACACCTATAACTAAAGCTTGGATATCTGATCTTGGAGTTGAATTGTCTAATATTGCAATCCAAGTCTATGGAGGCATGGGCTATGTTGAAGAAACAGGAGTAGCTCAGTACTTACGTGATGCAAGAATAGCTCCAATTTATGAAGGAACGAATGGAATTCAAGCATTAGATTTAATGTTTAGAAAGCTACCTCTTGATAATGGTCAAGCAATGCAAAGGCTTCTATCAGATGTCAATAAAGTTATCGATGAAATGAAACAAGACGATGAAGAGCTTGTATCAATGGCTGAAAAGCTTGAAAAAGAAGTAAATACATTATCTGAAATAACTTTATGGCTTGGTTCTAAAATGCTTGAGGGAGAGTTGGTTGATGCAAGTGCTGGTGCCACACCATATTTGAAAATGTTTGGTCAAGTTTTAGGTGGATACTATATGGGTAAAGCTGCAATTCTTGCAAACAAAAAGTTTAAAGAAACTGGTGATGAATTTTACAAAGACAAACTAACATTATCAAAATTTTATATAGAACAACTATTACCTTTAGCTTCAGGATACGCATCATCTATAACAGCAGGTAAAGATGATTTGTACGCAATGAAGGCTGAAAACTTCTAATTGATTGATTCATTAAAAAATAAAAATAACCTAATTGCTCTCATAGGAGCAAGTAATGATAAAAATAAATATGGAAATAAGATTTTATTAGACTTAGTATCAAAAGGTCATAATGTTGTTCCTGTAAACCCTAAAGAAACATTCATCGCTGGTTTAAAGTCATACAACAATGTTTCTGAACTGAGTGAAAATCCATCAATAATTAATTTTGTAGTGCCACCCAGTATTGGTTTTGAATTAACTAAAGACCTAGTTGAATCAGGTTATGATAATTTCTGGTATCAGCCTGGTGCAGAGAGCTCAGAAATTTCTTCGTATTTAGAATCTAATAACAAAAATTATATAGATGACAAATGCATAATGGTTGTCACAAGACTAGCCGATAATTACTAATCCTCTAGCTCCTTATTTACGCTATCTAATTCTTCAAATGATTTCTCAAGTTTATTTACTCTAGTAGTTTTTAATGCCTCAAAAGATTTTACAGTTTGATCTAGCCTCTTAGTTACATCGTCAAAAGATTCAATAAACTTTCTAATTTCCACTTTAATTTTTTCATGAGTGGCCAAAATATTTTTTGTATCAGTTTGTAAACTGAATAGTTTCATTGAGTGCCTTATGGTCTCGAGGTAAGCCATTAGTGTCTGAGGACTTACTAGTATAACTTTTTTAGAGAAAGCATACTGAATAACAGGTGTTCTATTTGCACCGATTTCTGAAGTTAATAAAAAGTGATACAAATTTTCAAGTGGTATGTACATTAAGACAAAATCAACAGTACCTTCTTCAGCTGATATGTACCCTTCCCTTGAAGATGTATCATCAATTTTGGTTTTAATTGCTTTATCTAAAAACTCTTTATTTTTACTTCTAATAGATTCAGTTATTTCTTTTCGTGCTAACTCGTCAAGAGTTTCATCTTCAAGATCTCTGTTTAATTTGGCTATCTCCATATAGTTCGTTAATGGAAATTTTGAATCCATATTTATTGTTTTATTTTCAGGAAGATAAAATGTGAAATCAGGAATTGTACCACTAGACATTCTTTTTTGGGTTTGGTAATGGAGGCCCTCTTTATACTCCATAATTTCTAGCAAGTCTTCGACCTGAAACTCTGCCCACTGTCCTCTACTTTGGTTATTATTTAATACAGATATTAAATTTCTAGTTTGCTGATCCACTCCAGTTATAGAGGACTTAATTTCACCAGTCTTCTCTAGAAAATCTTTTACTGTCTGATCAGACCTATTTAGTAATTTGTATATTTGGGATTCTTCATTTTCAATTATTTCACTTACAATCCCTTTAATTAAATACTCGTCATCTTTATTGTCTTCTTCAGTTTCTTTTCTTGTTACAAAATAAAGATTGGCAAGTAAGAGGATAACTATTAAACCATAAAATATATTTTCCATAATTTAAGAATAGCAATATAGCAAGACAGTTTATGTTGTAAGTATTATTTAGTTAAACAGTATCAAATATTTTTTGAAAACTAAATTTAAAATTATCTGAGGAATAATTAGATAAAATGAATTCTTTTGCATTTATCCCAACAGAAGTTGCTTCATTATAATTTTGAATCACATGATTTATTTTTTTTATCATGGAATCTAAATTATTACTCTCAAATACATAACCTGTTTGTCCGTCTATGACTATGTCTTGCATTCCAGGGGCGTCTGTAACAAGCACGGGGCATGCTGTTACTTGGGACTCAAATATTACTCTTGCTAGGCCCTCTGATACCGGCAAGGCATCGATAATCATATGAGGTTTTTTTCTATCAGTCACACTTCCAATAAAGAGTATTTTAAATTTTCCACTACCATCTCTCATAGGGTCGATGTTGCTAAATATTTCAAAATCTATCCATGCTGGAAATCTTACAACACGTTTTGATGGATTAAAAGACAGTGCTTGCTCCTCTGTAGAAGAAGAAACTGCTCTCAACATATCAGCGCAATTTATTGTGTAAGATGCCATCCTGGAAAATAAATTTTTATATAAATTTGGAAATGTTAGATTTTTTTCTAACTCCAAAGTATTTATAAAATCTCCATGTGATTCGATAACTATTTTTACATCTTTATACTTTTTTTTGATTTTATAAACACCTAGAAAACTTGTTACCGGATCTTGAAATGTAACTATTTCAATTTCATATTGGGATATTAATTTAGGTATTTGAAAATAAGATACAAAAAATATTTTCAAATAGTTAAAAATTCTTGATTTGTTTTTTTTATTTAAATAAAAAGTTGTCTTTGATTCAGAATGTATTTTTTTTTGGCTCGAAAATGCAAGAACTGTAACATTTGCGACTTCACTTAAATTATCGTACTTTTTTTTTATATTTTCATTTAAAGGTAAGTCATAAAAAGTTGGTGAGAAAAATAGTACATTTTTTTTCATAAACTAAAAAATTCTCTAAGTTCTGTTAATAGATCTTCTTCATGTGTCCATGGAACTGAGTGGCCAGCATCAGGAAAAGTTTTCACTTTTACTTCGTTTAATCTCTTAACAACATCATTTGAAGTTTCTTCTGGTACAAGTTTATCTCTACCCCCAGTAATTACTAGGGTCTCAGCTTCAATTTCTTGTATCCAAGACCTTGCATCATAAGGAACGACAAATCTTCCCCCATCTGCGTAAATGAAGTCATCTTTTGATTTATGCAGATTGTTCCATGCCCACTCTGTATATTCATCGTTAATAGAGTTTGATTTTTTTAAAAATGAAAACTTAGATTTTGGATTGAAATTAGGGAATAATCTTTCTCTTATTCTTACAAAACTAACAAATATTTTAAATGCTACTTTATCGCTATACACAGCACCACCAAGCCAGCTAAAAGGTGTAATTAAAACTAATTTATTTACTAATGGCTTATTTTTTTTAGCAATTGACATTGCAACTGCACTTCCCATTGACCAACCAACAATATTGCAACTTGAAATGCCAAGCTCTTTTAGAATGCTAATAACAACATCGGCATTTTCATCTACGTCCCACCTGTCCCAACTAGCATCAGACTTTCCATGATTACGCATATCTATAGCAACAAAAGAGGTTTCATTTTTAATTTTAGGCAATATTTTAAACCAGCTTCCTAGGGAGTCTGACCCCCAGCTGTGGAGAAATATTATAGGAGTTGTGCCGTCTATAATATTTTCTCTAATAAAGTATTCTTTTTCTCTTATGAATACAGTCCTGCCTGGAATTTTACTTGGGTGAATTTGTGTAGTTCCTGCAGATTGGCTTTTTTTGGTCTCGAGTAGGCTTTTTGTTACTGCAGTAAAAGCAAAAATTTTAGTTAGTGTTTTAATCATCAACTACTAATAATATTTATTTTTTGATTATATCTATCAGTTATATTTCCAATTTCTTTTAGAAAAACTCCATATATTTTTTCAATTTCTATCAAATCTATATCTGTTTCAGCAGGTGCAGAAATTAATAATCCTCCACTGGTTTGAGCATCTGCTAATAAAAGTGCCTCGTCTTGATCCTCGAATGAGATAATGTCTTTTACTGAGTCAAAATTTCTTTGGCTTCCTGATGGATAAATGCCACTATGAAAATAATTTTTTGCAAACTCAATGATTGGAACTTTATCGAATATCAAATTTGCTGATAATTTTTCATCAATCAACATCTCACTGAGGTGGCCAAGAAGTCCAAAACCAGTAACGTCTGTAATTGCATTTGCATTGAGGTGCTTTGCGACTTCAAGGCCTGCATCATTTAGGGTTGTCATTACATTTGTTACCTGATTTATTGCTTCTTCATCGGCAACGCCTTTTTTTATTGCGGTTGCAATAATTCCAGAGCCGAGAGGCTTGGTTAGAAAAAGTTTATCTCCATTTTTAATATTCGTTTTTGTATAGATTTTTTCATTAACGATACCTGTTACGGCAAAACCATATTTTGGTTCTTTGTCATCAATACTGTGCCCTCCAACAATATTGCAATTGGCAGACTTCATTACATCTGAGCCTCCCCTAATAACATCTGATAAGACATCAAAACCTATATCTTCTCTTGGCCAACTTACTAACTGTAAAGATGAAATAGGTGTACCACCCATGGCATATATATCAGATAAGGCATTTGTTGCAGCAACTCTACCCCAATCGTAAGGGTTATCTAATATAGGCGTAAAAAAATCAACTGTTTGTACAATTTTAGTTTTATTTTATTTTGTTTTGATTGCTTCAGAACCTGAGCAAGCTCTCCTTGGGAGAGTTTACATGCTCAACCTGAGCCATGAGAATACTCTGTGAGTCTCACTTTACCCTCCTTAACTTTCTTGCTTTTCCTTAAGAACTTCTTTCGCAAATAAATCTTGTATGGTAACTAATAAAGGTGACTGCTCAAACACTTGATTATCAATCTTTGAAACAAATACTCCATGTTTAGCTGTAGACATTACAAAAACTGTATCAACTTTATAGAGTTCATCTATTGTCACTCTAGAAACAGATACTTGAATCTTGTCTTCCTCACCAAACTTCAATAAATACTGTCGAGTTATTGAGTCTAAAATTCCCAAATCAAGATCTGGTACATAAACAACTTCATCCTGAATCCAACCAACACAAAAAGTTGGGCCTTCTAAAACTATGCCCTTATTATTGATGAGCAAGGCATCTGTAAAACCATCTCTAACTGCTTCTCTGGTTTGCTTTATGTTATAAGCATAGGAAGTAGATTTTGAACCGACTATATTTTTACTATCAACTTCATAATCTCCACCGGCATGCCATGGAGCGGGTTGAGATTGCAATGTAAATTCTTCGGGTAAATTTAATAATGGTTGATAAAAAGAATAAATTGTAAAATCGTCGTCTGATTCATTTCTCAAGATTAATACTCTCACATAGCCACTTTTATGGATTGATGCTATTTTTAAAATATTGTTTTTGACCAAATTAAAATCTACATTGTCAAATAGTTGTTTTTTGCAAGACTGTTTTAACCTGTCTATATGTTTCTCTAACCCAAAGGGATAGTGGTCATGAATCTTCAAAGCTTCAAAGACCCCATCTCCTCTCCATACCGCTAAATTTTCAACAGGCAAAGTAAATTCGTCTTTTGTAACTTCCAAATCATTGATCAAATACAAAACGATTATCCTCTTTCTCGAATATAGGTATTTGTAATTGGCATTTTTTGAGGAATTACGCTTGAAATTGAATTTCTGAAATTTGCCAAGTTATAAACTTCAGTTTTATATAAATCTTTCAATAATGCAAAACCTCCTGCTAAATCACCATAAAGAGTTGAATAACCTACAGCCATTTCAGACTTATTACCTGTAGAAACAACCATAGCTCCAGTTTGGTTGGATAAAGCCATCAAAATATTACCTCTTACGCGTGATTGGATGTTTTCATCTGTTATTGGTCCAAGTTCATCATTAACACTTTCCTTTAATGTATTTCTAAAAATATTTACTATTTCTTCAATTTCAATAACTTTAAATTCTATATCAAGATTTTCTGCGAGTAACCTTGCATCGACTAGAGACTCCTCTGTGTTGTATTTAGAGGGCAACGCTACACCTACAACATTATTGGAACCAAGAGCATCAACGGCAATAGTTGCAGTCAAAGCAGAGTCTATTCCTCCAGAGAGTCCTACTAGAACTTTTTCAAAGTTATTTTTACTAACGTAATCGAACAAACCTAGTTTTAATGCTGAGTACAGAGATTCATTTTTTGATAAAAGTTGAGCAGACTGTAGAGGATTTAATTCAGAACCTTTTTGTCTAATCTCCAATATTGGCCCTTTAGGT
>LUMQ01001022.1_pt1 | contig 10843 bp, 8 predicted proteins | sample 729621 | NCBI WGS metagenome assembly LUMQ01 (sample SAMN03860259, study PRJNA289734) | marine metagenome | biome: seawater column; feature: ocean; material: water; isolation source: Red Sea water column Station 12 - depth 25m | place: Saudi Arabia: Red Sea | collected 2011-10-15 | depth 25 m | reverse complement strand
GGGGTGGAAGGTGTAGAGTTTGTTGCTGTAAACACAGACGCACAAGACCTTAAAGCAAGCAAAGCTAAACAAAAAGTACAATTGGGTCTTAATTTAACAAAAGGTCTTGGAGCAGGTGCTAAAGTTGAAATTGGTCAAGCTGCTGCAGATGAATCCTTAAATGAAATTATGGATTTATTAAAGGGCGCAAATATGGTTTTCATTACCGCAGGTATGGGTGGTGGAACTGGAACTGGGGCAGCTCATGTTATTGCCAGAGCATCTAAAGAATTGAATATTTTAACAGTTGGAGTAGTCACACTTCCTTTTTTATATGAAGCCCCATCTAGGATGAGAAGAGGCCAACAAGGTTTGGAAGAGCTAAGAAAACATGTAGATACAATTATTGTCATTCCAAACCAAAACCTTTTCAAAGTTGCAAATGAAAAAACAACATTAAAAGAGTCTTTCAAACTTTCAAATGGAGTACTTAGACACGGTGTTCAAAGTGTAACTGATTTAATGGTTAAACAAGGATTAATTAATTTAGATTTTGCAGATGTTGAAACAGTAATGAGCCGTATGGGTAAAGCCATGATGGGAACAGGGGAAGCCGAAGGTGAAGGTAGGGCATTAAAAGCTACAGAGATGGCTTTAAAGTCTAAATCTGTAATAAATATGGTTCATAGAATTCAAAATCGCAATCCAGGTTATTCAGATTTTTCAACGTTACATAATTCACAATCTTTTAATTATTCAAATGCACCAACACCAACGAGTGGTGCTAATGCGTTAAAAGTTGATGAGGCATTACCAAGCTCTAATGAGCCAAAAATAGACAATGAAAGTATTCTTGATCAGAATATTAATATTAATAGTGATTTAGGGGCTGTAGAAAATTCGATGAATCATAGTGAGGAAAGCCTAGTTTTGACTGAGGAAGTAAAAGATCAAGTTTCCGAGTCTAACGGATTAGAAAATTTTGGACTTGCTGATGACGAGCCAAATTTATTTGATGGATCTGAAGCTAATCATGGATCAGATGATAATAACCAGGAAGACGCTGATAATAATTTTGATGAAGATGATTTCGAAATTCCGGCATTTTTAAGAAGACAAAAAAACTAATGGTCTTCAAAAAAATAGATGAATGCCACCATTATATCGAATAATGATAAACATTATCCGGTATTGCTAGATGAAATTCTAAGCATTATTTCCCCTCAAAATGGTGGCACATTTATTGACTGTACTTTTGGTCAAGGCGGTTATTCAAAAGCAATTTTAAAATTCCCAAAAACAAAAATTTTTGCTTTAGATAGAGATATTCATTCTGAAAAATATGCTAATGAACTAAAAGATAAAAATCAAAATCGTTTTTTTTTTCAAAATTTAAATTTTGGGGATTTAAATAAACTTAATATTAAGAACGAGAGAGTAAAAGCAATTATATTTGATTTGGGTTTTTCATATATTCAGATTAAGGACTTAACAAGAGGGTTGTCTTTTAATAGTACAGGTCCACTAGATATGAGAATGGGGCTAAATAATTTTTCTGCTAGCGATGTTGTAAATAATTTAAACCAAAAAGAGCTTGAGCTTATATTCAAAATTTTTGGAGATGAAAAAGATGGAAAAAAGATAGCTAGGAAAATAGTTTTAGAGAGAAAAAAAAATAAAATAGATACACAAAAATTAGTCCAAATAATTAATATATGTAAAAGAAATAATAACAAAAAAATTCACAATTCAACAAAAATTTTTCAAGCTCTTAGAATATTTGTTAATAAAGAAATATCCGAATTAATTAAGGGATTAATTAACTCTGTAAATATTTTAGAAAAAAATGGAATTTTAATTTTAGTCTCTTTTCATTCTCTAGAGGACAAAATTATCAAAACTTTTTTTAAATTACTTTCTGAAAATAACAAGATTTCAAGATATCTGCCTGAAAATAAAAAAAAAAATAATATTTTTAAATTAAAAGAAAAAAAACCTATTCTCCCATCAGAAAATGAAATTAAAATTAATAAACCATCTAGATCAGCAAAGTTAAGATACGCTTTTAAAATTTCAGACGACAAAAATTTTGAAGAAGAGATTTTGAAGACATTCAAATATTTAATAGATATCGAAAATTTTTCAGTAAAATTATGAAAAAGTATATATTAATAATTTTAATCATATCCTTAATATCATTTACGACCTTCATCAAAAATTCATCAAAGAGCTTGGAGAATAAAATTTATAACAAAAAGGAGGTGATTGTTTTATTGGATGAAGCTCATAATCTAGCTTCTTTAGAAAATAATTATCTGACATCCTCAAAAAAACTATTTGGTTATTTAGAGGATTTACAAGCAAAACAATATAAACCTATAGATATTACATCTTTGAAAAAACTATACTTCTTTGAAAATAAAATAAAAATTAAAAAATTTTTGGAAAATGAATAATTCAGAAAAAAAACTATTTATAAATGAATATGAAAGTGAATTTAATTTTAAAAAAAATATATCTAACTTAAAATTTTCTTTTAACAGGACAGCATTCATTTTTTTCTTTTTTATCCTTATTTCTATAACTTTCTCTATTAAAATTTTTTACTATGGTTCAGTTTCTGTTAACAGCAATACAATAAATACAATAAAAAAAAAGGACTTTAGAGCTGATTTGATTGATAGAAACGGAAACTTGATCGCTAGGACAGTTAAAACCATTAATGTAGGAATTGATCCTAAAAAAATAAAAGATAAAAAAAAATTTCTATTAAAACTTAAGATTATTTTTCCTGAAAAAAATTATAGTATAATTGAAGATCAGCTAAATGGAAAAAATTTTTTTTATTTAGAGAAAAAAATTTCTCCTGAAAACTACGATAAAGTAAAATTACTTGGAGAAAAAGCAATAAGATATGAATCTAAAATTTCAAGAATTTACCCTTATCCAAGTCTTGTAAGCCACATAATTGGTCAGATCGATGATGATAATGGTGGAATTTCTGGTTTAGAAAAATCTTTAAATGAGAGACTTATTACTAAAATGAGTCCTATATCTTTAACGCTTGATACAAATATACAATATTTAATTCGAGAAGAACTGTTAAAAGCTAATAATATATTTCAAACTAAAGGAAGTACCGCAATTTTAATGAATGTTAATAATGGCGAAATAATATCAATGGTATCTACCCCAGATTTTAATCTGAATAAAAGAGAAAATTTAAAGGATAAAAAATTTATTAATAGAGCAACTAAAGCTGTATATGAATTTGGTTCTGTATTTAAAACATTTACTTTAGCGGGTGGCTTAAAATATGATGAGATAGAATTAAACACAGAATTTAAAAAACTACCAAAAACAATTTATTGTAGTGGCAGACCTATCAGGGAGTATGATGAAGATATACCTGATACTTTGACTGCTGAAGAAGTGTTAATAAGATCTGGAAATATTGGATCTGTGAGAATAGCTCAGAGAATTGGTATTGATAGGTACTCAGAGTTTTTAGGTCAAATCGGGATTTTAGATAAAATGGAATTTCAACTAGAGGAAACAGGAACTCCTTTGCCTGTTCGTTGGGGAAAATGTAAACTTGCTACAGCCTCATTTGGTCATGGTATAACCACGACTGTTTTACAATTAGCAAAGGGTTATGCAATCATTAGTAATGGTGGATATAATGTTGAGCCTACACTTATAAAAAATTTAAATCCAAACTTTAAAAGAGAGAGAATAATAGATGAGAAAATATCAAAAGATTTAAATTTGGTACTAAGAAAAATTGTAAATACAAAAATTGGTACTGCAAATCAAGCAAATATTCCTGGCTATGAAATTGGAGGAAAAACAGGAACGGCACAAAAATCTGTTGATGGTGTTTATACTAAAGAGAAGATAAATACCTTTGTTGGAGTATTTCCAATCTCTGAACCAAAGTTTGTTATTGTTGTAATGCTTGATGAACCAAAAATTAATAAAGATTATATTTACGAATACAAAGATGGATCTGGATTTAAATTAAAAGGTACACCAAGAAATACAGCTGGATGGACGTCTGTTGAAATTACTGGCAAAATTTTAGAAAAAATAGGACCAATTTTAGCCACAAAGTACATGGAATTTAATTAGTGATATGTTGATAGGAGAGTTATTTAAAATAAAAAATAAAAAAATAAGAAATCATTTTTTTTCAGGTTTAAGCTTTAATAGCAATTCATGCAAAAAAAATTTCATTTTTTTTGCGATTAAAGGAAATTTGCAAGATGGGAATAAATACATAGACGAAGCTATTGAAAATGGTGCAAGAACAATTATTCATCAAAAGCCTTTTGAAGGTTTTAAAGGAGAAGTTTTATTTTTAAGTTACAAAAATATCAGAAAAATTCTAGCCTCCACATCTTTTAAGTTTTATAATAAAATACCTAATAATATAATTGCAGTTACCGGAACAAATGGTAAATCTTCGGTATCAGATTTTTATTATCAAATTTTAAAAATTAATAATGTTAGCGTAGGTTCAATAGGAACTCTTGGAATAAAATTTAAAAATAAACTAATTTCGTTAAATAATACTACATTAGACTCTTTAAATCTTTCAAAGTATCTAAGTATTTTAAAAAAAAAAAAAATCGACAATGTTATATTAGAGGCCTCAAGTCATGGCTTAAAACAACATAGACTCGATGGTTTAAATATAACTTCTGCAATTTTTACTAATTTTTCTCATGATCATTTAGATTATCATAAAAATTTAAAAAATTACCTCAATTCCAAACTATACCTTTTTAACTCTCTTCTAAAAAAAAACTCATTATTAATCACTGATAGATCAATAAAAGAGTTTAAAAAAATATTTAATATTTCAAAAAAGAGAAAATTACGTTTAAAAACTATTCTTGATGAAAAAAGTGATTTACAGTTGATCAATCACGCCTATGAGGGTGAAAAGCAAAAAATTCAAATTAAATATAAGAATAAAATTTACAGTTTTTACATTAATTTAATTGGAAAAACCCAGATTAAAAATATTTTTATGTCAATCTTGGCAGCAGAAAGTTCAAAATTGAAATTTAAAAAAATTATTAAAAATATTAGTAAGTTAAAACCAATTGATGGTAGGTTTGAAAAAATTGGAAATTTAAAAAATAATGCTATTGTAATTTTAGACTATGCCCATACTCCGGACGCTTTAAGAACCTGTTTAAATGATCTTAAAAGTCAATTCCCATCCAAAAAAATTAATATCGTATTTGGCTGCGGAGGTGATAGGGATAAATACAAAAGACCAAAAATGGGGGCTATAGCAAATTCTTATTGCTCACAGATATATCTCACAGATGATAACCCAAGATTTGAAAACCCAAAAGAAATAAGAAAAGAAATAAAAAAAAATATTTTGAAATCTAAAGTATTGGAGATATCAAACCGACGAATAGCAATTTCAAAAGCAATTCAAAATTTAAAATCAGACGAAGTATTAGTTGTTGCAGGTAAAGGTCATGAAAAAATTCAGGATTATGGAAATAAAAAAATTTTTTTCTCTGATAAAGAGGTTATAAAAAAATCTATAACAACTAAAAATAAAAAACTTTCTAACAATATAAAAGTTAATATTTTCAATGAGTATTTTAATAAAAATATTTCAAAGAAAAAAAAAATCCAAAAAGCCTCGATTAACTCTAAAACTTTGAAAAAAAATGATATATTTTTTGCTATTAAAGGAAAAAAAAAGGATGGAAATTCATTTGTAAAACAAGCATTTGATAATGGCGCACTTTTTGCGATTGTAAATAGATATCAAAAATCAATTAATAGAACTAATCAAATAAAAGTATCTAATACCCTAGAATGTTTGACAGATTTATCAAAAATAATAAGACAGAATTTTAAAGGAAAAATTATTGCAATCACAGGAAGTTGTGGAAAAACATCTTTAAAACAAATGTCAGGAGAGGTTTTGAGCGATTTAAGCAAAACAACTTTTTCATTAGAGTCTTATAATAATAAATATGGGGTTCCATTAAGCTTATTTAATCTCAATACTAAAAATAAAAATGGAATTTTTGAGATTGGAATGGATAAAAAAGGTGAAATAGATTTTTTAAGTAAAATTTTAAATCCAAATATCGGCGTTATAACAAATATTTCATATGCTCATGCTAAAAATTTTAAAAATATAAATGAGATTGCAGCAGCCAAAGGGGAGTTAATTAATAACATTCAAAAAGGCGGGATAATGATTTTAAACAAAGACGACAGATTTTTTGATTTTCACTATAAAAATGCAATTAAAAAAGATCTAAGGGTTTTTTCTTTTGGAATAAAAAAAAAGGGAAATATATCCTTAATTTCAACTAAAAAGCAAAATAAACTTTTTAAGATTACTGTAAAAATATTTAATCAAAAAAAATTATTTTTCATAAAAAATATCAATCAAAATAATTTATATAATGTTCTGGCATGTATAGGTATAATCTACTCAGTAGGTGAATTAAAAAATTTATCAAGAAACTCTTTCATAAAATTTAAAAATCCCAAAGGAAGAGGAGATATTTCTAAAATTTATTTTAAAAACAAGCAATTTTATTTAGTAGATGAAAGCTACAATTCGAACCCCTTATCAATGGAGTCAGCTATAAAAAATTATAATTTGATTAAGACTAAAAATAATAAAAAGCACCTTTTAATGGGTGATATGCTTGAATTAGGAAGGTTATCAAAAAAACTACATATTAGTTTAAGTAAAAACATAAATAATTCATCGATAGATAAGTTTCACATTTTTGGTAGATTCGTTAAAGAAACATTTAAAAAAGTCAAAAACATAAAAAAAGGGAAATATTTGACTAAACTAAATCAAATTAATGATTTGATTATTAAAGAATTAAATAATAATGACTATTTAATGGTTAAAGGATCAAATTCGACTGGTTTAAATAAATTTATATTAAAACTTAAGGGTAACAAATCTCATGCTTTATAGTCTAATATTAAATTTAATTGATACTTATTCATTTCTTAATGTATTTAAATATTTAACAGTAAGAACCGGATTAGCTGTTTTCACTTCTTTGTTGGTAGTTTTTTTAATCGGAAAATTTTGAACCCTATTAGAGATGATGGTCCAGATGAACATATAGTAAAAAAAATTGGCACCCCAACAATGGGAGGTGTTTTAATATTAATTGGATTATTTTTTGGAATATTTTTATGGGGTGATCTAAATAACTTATATGTATGGTTTTTGATTTATATAGTAGCTAGTTTTGGTATATTAGGAGCTTATGATGATTATAAGAAAATTAAATTTAAAAATTCCTCTGGCATTTCCTTCAAATTTAAAATCATATCACAAATTATAGCGGCAACTTTTGGAATAATTGTACTAAGCATTTATTCTGATAACGCCGATTTAGAAAATCTTTATTTTCCCTTTTTTAAAAACCTAATTGTTAATTTGGGATGGTTTTTTATTCCATTTGCAGTTTTTGTTATAGTTGGTTCATCAAATGCTGTGAATTTGACAGATGGCCTAGATGGGCTAGCAACCGTTCCAGTTATTTTAGTGGCTGCTTGTTTTGCATTTATTAGTTATGTCACAGGAAATATTGTTTTTTCTGAGTATTTACAAATACCTTATATAGCTGGATTAGGTGAAGTTGCCGTATTTTTAGGTGCAGTAATTGGTTCTTGTTTAGGTTTTTTATGGTTTAACGCACCTCCCGCAAAAATTTTTATGGGTGACACTGGATCACTCGCATTAGGAGGATCCTTAGGTGGAGTTGGAATAATAACGAAACATGAAATAGTTTTAGCGATTACAGGTGGTTTATTTGTTTTGGAGGCAATATCAGTAATTGTACAAGTGNTTTCATTTAAATTGACTGGAAAAAGAATTTTCAAAATGGCACCCATACATCATCATTATGAAAAAAAAGGCTGGCCTGAGTCCACTGTAGTAATTAGATTTTGGATTGTAGCAATTATTTTAGCTATGATAGGTCTTGCAACACTGAAATTTAGATAATGCATGAACTAAAAAAAGTATTTTTTAATAAAAAAATATTGATATATGGCCTTGGTCTATCAGGGAAATCAAGTTTCAATTTTTTAAAAAAAAAAAACGATGTAAGAGTTTATGGCGACAATAATATTCAACTTAAAAAATTTAAAAAAAATATTATAAAAAAAATTCAAATATTAAATTCTAAATTTGATTATATTGTAATAAGTCCCGGTATAGACTCTAAAAAGTGTGGTTTGAAATATTTCTTGCAAGATAACAAAGATAAAATTTGTACAGATTTAGATATTTTTTATACACATAATTATCAAAATAAAATAATTACAATTACTGGTACAAATGGAAAATCTACAACAGTTAAATTACTTGGGGATATTTTAAAAAAGTCAGGTAAAGATACTAGATCAGTTGGAAATATTGGTAGATCTATTTTAAATGAGCGCAAAATTAATAAAAAAACTATATTTGTTATAGAAGCATCATCATATCAAATAGAGTATAGTAAATTTTTTAAATCAAAATATTCTATATTACTAAATATTAGTCAAGATCATATTGAGAGACACGGAAATTTCAAAAATTATTTACAAGCAAAATTAAAACTATTTTACCAAAGTACAAAAAAAGATTTTATATTCTTTAACAAAAAAAATTTGATTATAAATGCTGCTATAAAAAAAAATAAAATTAAATCTAAAATCTATCATGTTGATAAAAAAGTAACAAAAAAGCATTTAAAAAATATTAAAAATAAATATTTTTTAAATCAAAATAATTTAGAAAATTTATCTTTTATTTTTAAAATCTGTGAAATATTAAAAATTAAAACAAGCACTGTCATTAAATCAATAAATAGTTTTAAAGGACTGAATTTTAGACAACAAACTGTATATAACTCAAAAAAAATAATGATAATTAATGACTCTAAATCAACTAGCTTTTCTTCTACGGTGAATTTACTGAAATCTTATAATAATATTTTTTGGCTAGTGGGTGGACAGCCAAAAAAAAGTGACAAATTTAATTTTAGGAAAAATAATAAATTGAATATACAAGGTTATATATTTGGCAAAAATAGAAATTTCTATATTAAAAAATTAAAAGGAAAAATAAAATATAAAATTTTTCCATCAATTAAGAAAGCATACCAAAAAGCTCTATTTGATATTAATCAATCAAATATATCCTCAAAAAAAGTTATACTTTTTAGCCCATGTTCCGCATCATTTGATGAATTTAAAAATTTTGAAGAGAGAGGTGCTTATTTTAATTTACTTGTCAAAAAATATAAAAATAAATTATGAATGACATAAATATTTACCAAAAAGTTTATTTTAATTGGTGGAGAGAACTAGATAAAACTTTATTCTTTATTATAATTTCACTTTTTCTTCTTGGCCTTTTTTTTTCTCTAGTATCAACCTCTTTAATTGCATCAGATAGATTTAATACAAATAGTTATAAATTTTTTTTAAAACATTTTATTTATATATCTATGGGATTTTGTATAGTTTTTTTTATATCATATTTAAATATTAAAAAATTATTATTAATTTCTAAATTCCTTTTTGTAATTTGTTTCATAGCGCTCTTACTAGTTCCCTTTGTTGGTATAGAGGTAAAAGGATCAAAAAGATGGATAGAATTATTTTTTTTACCGAGATTTCAACCTATTGAGGTTTTAAAACCTTTTACAATTGTAGTTATGGCTTTAGTATTAAGTTTAGAAAGTAAAACAAATCTATATTTAAAATATCTATACAGTTTTTTAATCTTATCACCAATTATTTTATTATTGATCTCGCAGCCAGATATTGGACAAACAATCTTAATCTTTGCTACTTGGCTTGCATTAATTTTTGTTTCAGGAGTAAACCTAATACTATTTTTCATGTTTTTTGGTTTGAGTGCTTTAATACTCCTATATGTCATTTTTTATATACCCAAATTTGAATATATTTTAATAAGGATTACATCTTTTCTAAATTCAAATTCAGGAAATAACTATCAATCCGAAAAAGCTTCTGAGGCAATAATTAATGGTGGTTTTTTTGGCAAAGGTATTGGTGAAGGAGTTCTGAAAAATAAAGTTCCTGAGGCACATACAGATTATATAGTTTCAGTTATATCTGAAGAATTTGGAGTCATTATGATTTTTATTTTAATATTAATTTTTCTATATTTTATTTATATAGTTTTAAAGAAAATTTCTTTAGTTGATGACAAAAAAATTAAATTAATTTTATTAGGGCTTGCATTTATTATTTTTTTTCAGTTTCTTATACATGTAGGTGTAAATATAAGAATGTTTCCAACTACTGGAATGACACTTCCTTTTTTAAGTTATGGAGGTTCTTCAATAATAGGAACATCTATAATTTCTGGTATAATTCTCAATTTAACTAAAAAAGAAAATATCAGATGAAAGAAAATATTTTAATCTCGACAGGTGGTTCTGGAGGGCATGTTGTACCAGCTCAAACATTGTATGAACATTTAAAAGATGAGTTTAACGTTTTTTTGACAAGTGATTTAAGAGGCTCTAAATTTTTTGAAAATAATAATCAAAATTTTAAAATTATAAATGTATTACCATTGAATAAAAATATTTTTTTATTGCCTTGGAGAATAGCTATATTTTTTTTTTCCATATTGAAATCTTTTACATACCTTAAAAGTAAAAAGATAAAGACAATTATCTCTACAGGCGGGTATATGTCTCTACCAATTTGTATTAGTGCAAAAATATTAAACCTAAAGGTAATCCTATTCGAGCCAAATTTAGTTTTAGGCAGATCAAACTTATTTTTTTTGAATTATTGCTCCTCAATACTTTGC
>LUMQ01000877.1_pt1 | contig 10844 bp, 10 predicted proteins | sample 729621 | NCBI WGS metagenome assembly LUMQ01 (sample SAMN03860259, study PRJNA289734) | marine metagenome | biome: seawater column; feature: ocean; material: water; isolation source: Red Sea water column Station 12 - depth 25m | place: Saudi Arabia: Red Sea | collected 2011-10-15 | depth 25 m | reverse complement strand
ATTCATATAAAAGTGTAAGTAATCTTTTAAATACAAATCAAAAGAATCAATAGATTCATCACATTTAAGTTCTTTTGATGTTCCTGAAATTGATATACCATCCTCAAAAATATCGTGTTTGATTTTTAACTTTAAGAGTCCTTGTGAAATTGCATGCAATCTATCAGACTCTTTAACTCGCAACTCAGAAGCATTTTTAATTACTGTTTGTCCTTCCGCAAAACATGCAGCAACACTTAATATAGGAATTTCATCGATGATGTTTGGAATAATATTGTCTGGTACATCTATACCTCTTAGCTCTGAAGAACTAATATAAATGTCACCAACAATCTCATTTGAAGCTTTTTTCTTATTTTTAATTTCAAGATTTGCTCCCATTAGCAGCAAAACATCTAATAATCCTTTTCTTGATTCATTTAAGCCAACATTTTTTATAACAACTTCAGAGCCTTTAGAAATAATCGTTGCAACAATAATAAAAGCTGCAGATGAAAAATCACCAGGAACATCAAACGAATTTTTTGGTTCTAGTTCAGAGTAGTTGAGCTGAATTGTTTTTGAATTTTGATTATTTTCATACAGAATCTCTCCGCCAAAGAACTCGATCATCCTTTCAGTATGATCTCTTGTAATTTTTGGTTCAGTTATTTTTATATTTTTCTGGGATGACAGTGCAGCTAATAATAAGCATGATTTAACTTGAGCACTGGCAATTGGCATTTTATATTCAAAATTATTAACAATTTTTGATCCTAATGTTTTGATAGGAAGTGTGCCTGAATCACAGCTTATCTTAGCCCCCATCATCTCAAGTGGTTTAATCACTCTACTCATTGGTCTTTTTTCAAGCGACGAATCTCCCCTCATTGTTAATCTTAAGCCAAGACCAGAAATCAGACCTAACAACAATCTTGCACCAGTACCTGAGTTACCAAGATTTAATTCTTGTTGAGGATCCTTGAACATAACTTCTCGTTTCCTTAAAGTGACTTTGTTTTCATTTATAGATATTGAAGATCCAATAGAATTAAGTGCATTAACAGTTGAAATTGGATCTTGAGCATTTAAAAATCCATTTACATGCATATCACAATTAAGCAATGATCCAATAATTACAATTCTTTGAGATACTGATTTATCACCTGGACAGTCAACTTCTCCATGCAAAGATTCTGTTTTGTATGAGGTTAAGTTCAAAACTTGTCTTCTTTGAAAGATTTAATTTCATCAAGTTCTTTATTTAAGAGTTCGAGATGAGAAAATACATCAGGGATTTGCTTGGTCTCAGTAATCAATTCTAAAAGATTGTTTAATGAAACTTGCATTCCAGCAAGTGCTTTAATCAAATCAACTCTATTAAGCATGAAAATATCACGCCACATTTCTGAATTTGATCCACTTAGTCTTAGAAACTCTTTCAATCCTCCTCCAGCATTATCATCTACGTCATGGTTAGATAATCTTATCGAATCAATTAATGCATATGAAACTAAGTGCGGTAGATGACTTGTCATTGCAAATATTAAATCATGCTCAGAAACACTCATTGAGGATGTCCTCATTTGTAGTGCGTTTTTCCAAAAATTATCAACTTTTTCAAAATGACCTTTTTTACTGTTAAAAGGATCACATAAAACATTTTTTTTATTTTTGAAAAGATCTCCATTAGCCGCAGAAATTCCTGATTGATCAGAGCCAGCAATTGGATGAGAAAGTACAATATTTGATGCACCATTCAATTTAATGTGATTTTTTACACTCGATGTATCAGTAATAGTAACATCCGTATTCCAAATATCCTTTAAGTCGTTTAAAACATCTAATGTTTGTTTTGGAGGGACAGAAACAATAATTAGGTCAACTTTTTTTACAAAATCTTTTGAATTGATATCTAAAATAGACTCAACTTTTGAGTCAATTATATTTTTTTCTAAAGCCTCTTTTATGGAGTTATTTGATTTATCAAATCCATAAACTTTTATACCTTTAGATTTTGAAGCGAGGGCAATTGACGAGCCAATCATACCAAGGCCAATTATTAGAATTTTTTCTACATTTAAATTCATATATATTCAGGATATGAACCAAAATTTCTTACTATAGCTCCAGTATCAATAATTTCTTTTATAGCTAGGCGTAATTTTTGATCTTTAATATGTCCTTCACAATCAACAAAGAAATCATGAGAATTTATATTTCCTCTTGATGGGCGTGTCTCAATCTTACTTAAATTGATTTTTCTTTTTTCAAAAGGTTTTAGAACTGACATTAAGGAGCCAGGTCTATTTGGAGTTTGGATTAAAAATGAGCTCTTATCTTTGCCTGTTTTTTCAACTTTATTTTTACCTATTACTAGGAATCTAGTTTTATTTTCTGAGTAATCCTGAATATTTTTGTTGATTAACTTCAATTTATACTTATTTAATGCCATTGAATTCACGATACATAAAATATTTTTATTCTCTTTTGCATATTTCGCAGCGACTGCTGAGCTTGGCATTTCAAGTCTTTTTATGTTTCCTAAATTTCTTTCAATCCATTTTGAGCATTGTCCTAATGCCTGAGGATGAGATGCAATAGCGAAAGCTTGTTCAATTTTAAATTTATTTCCTGCTGCTAATTGATGATCAATATTTAAATATATTTCTCCAATAATATTTATGTCTTTACTGTCTGCAAGACAGTTTAGAGTAGTATTTATAACTCCCTCCGATGAATTTTCTACTGGAACAACCCCTAAATTTACATCATCATTTATTACCTGATAAAACACATCATCAATAGTTGATGTAGGTATTCTTAGAGCCTGAGAGCCAAATTGATTATGAACAGCTGCCTCTGAATGAGTTGCCTCAGGTCCAAGATATGCAACTTTTAAAATTTCTTCAAGAGACAGACAGCCAGAAATTAATTCTTTATAAATGGCTCTAATCTTAGAATCTGGTAATAGTCCTTTTTTATTTGCATTTAAAATATTTCGTAAAATTTTTGTCTCTCTATCGGGTTTATAAAATGACTCTTTAGGACTTACTTTTGATTTAATCTTTCCAATAGCTACGGCATGTGAAGCTCTTTTTTGAATAAGAGCATAAATTTCTTTGTCTATTTTATCAATTTTGACTCTGTGACTTTTTAATTTCTTATCTGTCATTTTTGTTAACCATATTTTGACTCAAAGTATTTCATATACTTTATAAGTTCCTCAACCCCCTCAAGAGGCATTGCATTATATATGCTGGCTCTCATTCCTCCAACTGATCTATGTCCTTTTAAGTTTAAAAGGCCATTTTCTTCGGCATGTAATAAGAATGGAGAATCTAATTCATCATTTTCAAGAAAAAATGTAACATTCATAATTGATCTATTTTCAATATCTATATTATTTGAATAAAAATCTGAACTATCAATATATTCATATAATTTTGATGATTTTGAATAATTTTGCTGTTTAAAAAATTCAAGTCCTCCTTTCTTTTTTATCCATTTAAAAACTTTTCCGGCCATATACCATGCAAATGTAGGAGGTGTATTTAACATTGATTCTGCAATTGAATGTTCAGAATATTTCAGAATATTTGGAATTTTTTGATTTCCCAATTCCATGAAGTCTCTATCAATAATTACTATTGTTAAGCCAGCAGGTCCAATATTCTTTTGAGCACCTGCGTATATTAATGAGAATTTACTAACATCTAGAGGCTCACTCAAAATTACTGAAGATGCATCTGAAATAATAGGTTTATTTACATTAGGTGCTTCATGAATTGCTACTCCCTGAATCGTCTCATTTGGACAATAATGAACATATGCAGATTTTTCTGATATCTTCCAAGTTTTTGGATCAGGGGCGTAAGAGTAATTTTTAGCTTCAGATGATGCAATTGTATTCACTTTTATTATCTTTGATGCTTCAGAAATTGCTTTTTTTGACCATGAGCCCGACAAAATGTAATCTGCCTCACCTGAACTGTTACCAAAATTATATGGAACCATTGAAAATTGATGTGTTGCACCTCCTTGGAGGAATAAAACATCATAATTTTTGGGTATATTTAAAATATCAATTAAGTCTTGTTTTGCCTCTGCAGCAACTGAAGAATATAACCTTGACCTGTGGCTTACTTCCATTATGGAAGTTCCAGAGTTGTTATATTCTAATAACTCAGATTTAACTTCTTCTAAAACCTCTTCAGAAATTACTGCAGGACCAGCACAGAAATTCCATTTTCTCATTACTATTTAATCTTGATCTTCTTCTTGAGGTATTGTTACACACTCAATAAGTTTTTCTTCTTCTTTTGGAGTAATGATTTTTACTCCTTGGGTATTTCTGCTTAGTGTTGGAACTTGGGAAACATTCGTTCTAATCATAGTGCCTTTATCACTTATCAACATTATTCCATCTTCTTCCTCAACTAATGCTGCCGCAACCATCATTCCGTTTCTCTCGCTTGTTTTTATAGAAATGACACCTTGTCCACCTCTGTTATGTGTTGGGAAATCTTCAAGTTCAGTCTTTTTGCCATAACCATTTTCTGACACACACAGAATAGTTTTTGATGGATCAGCAACATTTAACGAAATTAGTCTTTGATCTTTTTTTAATTTCATGCCTTTCACACCTCTTGCGGTTCTTCCCATAGGCCTAACTTTAGACTCATTAAATCTGATTAATTTTCCTGCAGATGAGGCCAATAAAATTTCTTTTTTTCCATCAGTTATTGCAGTCCCAATTAATCTATCATCATCATCAAGATTTATAGCCTTAATTCCTGATTTCCACTTTCTTGCAAAAAGGCTTAAGCTGGTTTTCTTAGTTATACCCTTTCTCGTTGCCATAAAAATAAATTTATCTTCAGAAAATTCTTCAACCGGCAAGATATCGCTCACCCTTTCATCATCATCTAAATTAAGCATGTTTACTAAGGGTCTTCCTTTTGAAGTTCTAGATGCAACAGGTATCTCGTAAACTTTAAGCCAGAATACCTTTCCTTTTGTTGTGAAGCATAAAATTTGAACATGACTACTCAAAACATAAAGATTTTGAATTAAATCTTCTTCTTTTACAGATGCAGCCGCCTTGCCTTGTCCTCCTCTTCTTTGTTCTCTATATTCATCGAGAGGTTGGGTTTTAGCATAACCACTTCTTGAAACTGTAAGCACCCTTGTTTCTTCTGGAATAAGATCCTCATTTGTAATACCTCTTCTGGTGTCATTAATTAATGTCCTTCTTTCATCACCAAAATTTTCTTTAATTTCTTCAAGCTCTCCTATCATCAAATCGATCAGTGTTTGCTTATCATCGAGAATTTTTTGAAGACCAAGAATCTTTTCTACGATTTCTGAAAATTCTTTGCTTAAATTATCTTGCTCCAAACCAGTCAATCTTCCAAGCCTTAGCTCGAGAATTGCTTTTGCCTGATCTTCAGAAAGTTTATATTTTTTACCTTTGAGTCCAAGATCCTTACTTAATCCTTTTGGTTTACATGCGTCACTTCCAACCTTTTTAAGAATTGCTTCAACTGGACCAGATTTCCATACTTTTTTACAAAGTTCTTTGGCAGCTATCTTTGGATCTTTTGATTTTTTGATTATTGAAATTATTTGATCGATATTTGCAATTGCAACCATCAAGCCTTCAACAACATGACCCCTATCCTTGGCTTTTCGAAGATCATACTTAGTCCTTTTTGTAATAATATCTTTTCTATGCTTAACAAATGCTTGAAGCATTTCTTTCAAATTAACCTCTTTTGGCTGGCCTTCTGATAGAACAGTGAAGTTAATTCCAAAAGATTGTTCAAGTTGAGTTTGAGCAAAAAGGTTATTTTCTAGAACATCAACCGAATCACCTTTTCTAACTTCAATTACTACTCTTAATCCATCCTTATCTGACTCATCCCTAATTTCAGTTATCCCCTCTATTTTCTTTTCCTTAACTAACTCAGCAATTTTTTCTAACATCTTTGCTTTATTAACCATAAAAGGTATCTCATTTATGATTAAACTTTGTTTGCCAGATTTGTCCTCTTCAATAGAAGTATTAGACCTAATATGAATTATTCCTCTGCCTGTTTTATAAGCCTCATATATTCCAGCTTTTCCGTCTATAGTTCCACCTGTTGGAAAGTCTGGACCTGAAATATCCTTGATCAATTCATCAATTGAGATTTTTGGATTATTGATTAAATTGATACATCCATTCAAAACTTCGTTTAAATTATGTGGAGGAATATTTGTTGCCATGCCAACTGCAATTCCAGAAGAGCCATTTACAAGTAAATTTGGAATTTTTGTTGGTAGGACGTCTGGAATATCTTCACTACCATCATAGTTTGGTGAAAAAGAAACAGTCTCCTTTTCTATATCACCTAACATTTGATCTGTAATTTTAGACATTCTTACTTCTGTATAACGCATTGCGGCAGGAGGATCGCCATCAATTGATCCAAAATTTCCTTGACCCTCAACTATCGGATATCTCATTGAAAAATCTTGAGCCATTCTGACCATTGCATCGTAAACAGCAGAGTCTCCATGTGGATGATATTTTCCAATGACATCTCCAACAACTCTTGCAGATTTTTTATAAGGTCTATTATAGAAATTTTTAAGATCATACATTGCGTATAAAATTCTTCTATGGACTGGTTTTAAGCCATCTCTTATGTCGGGAAGAGCCCTTCCATGAATAACGCTTAAAGCATAACTTAAGTAAGATTGCTTAAGTTCATCTTCAATATTTACAGATATAATTTCTTTAGCGAAATCATTCATTTTATAGCTCGGAAAACCCTTGTTTTATGCACAAATTTTATAACCCTAATAGGGTAATATTTTAACATATTTATAAGTGAAATTACTCTTTAAATTCAGTAACTAAGCCGCCAATTGACTCCTTTGCGTCACCAAATAACATTCTGGTATTTTCTTTGAAAAACAAAGGATTTTGAACACCTGCAAAACCAGATGACATTGATCTTTTTAGAACAAAAACTGTCCTTGCATTATGAACCTCGATTATAGGCATTCCGTAAATTGGACTTCCTGGTTCTTCTGTTGCAGATGGATTTTCCTAGTTCTCTGACAACATGCTGAGCTTGCGCAACTGCCATACCATATCCTGGAATTACTAGAACAGAGCTTGCATTCTCTAATATTAGATATGCATCCGATACATTTATTGGTTTAACCTCACCAGTTTCTTCAGATTTTGAAGCAGAAGCTGATGAAGCGTAGCCAACAAATAAAATGTTGCCAATTGAGCGATTCATAGCCTTGGCCATGATGATAGTTAAAATTAAACCACTAGCTCCTACCAAAGATCCAGCAACAATAAGAACATTGTTTAATAGTAACAATCCTGCAAATGCTGCAGCAATACCTGAGAATGAGTTTAATAATGAAATAACTACTGGCATATCACCGCCACCAATTGGAATTACGAATCCCACACCGCCTAGCAATGTTAAAATCAATAAAATTGTGAAGAAATCAAAGCCTGGACTGAAAATCTTTGTTATAAAAATTGAGTACAACAAATATATAATTGAAATGTAGAAAAAAGTTGTGAACAATTTTGTAACTATCGAGGACTTTTCGACCTTTAGTGTCTCTGATAATTTGCCATAGGCAATAACACTTCCAGAGAATGTGACGCCTCCAATGTAAGTTGTAATCATTACCAATATATATTGAAAATTATTTGATGGTATTGAATTAAATTCAGACCATGCAATAAAGAATGTTGCCAAACCTCCAAATCCATTAAAAAGTGCTACCATCTCAGGGATTGAAGTCATTTTTACTTTTAGTGCAATAAGTGAACCTATAATTGCGCCAATTCCGATCCCAACTAAAACTAAAATAGGATTTATTACATTAATGAATGTGACAGAAACAGCGATGAACATTGCTAATGCTGATAAAAAATTACCTCTTACGGCAGTATCTTCTTTCCCAAGCATCTTGATGCCTGAAATAAATAATATAGACGAAAATATATAAATAATATTTTGGATAGAAGATATGTTTTCAAAAAAGCTCATTGTTATTTCTTCTTAAACATTTTTAACATTCTGTTTGTAACAAGATAGCCACCAAAAACGTTTATTGATGCAAACATTACTGCAAGGAAAGCTAAAGCTTGTTGAAGTTGAGTATCGGAACCAAGAACTAAAGCTCCAACTAAAGCAATTCCTGAGATTGCATTAGCGCCTGACATAAGAGGTGTATGTAAGGTACTTGGAACTTTAGAGATGAGCTCTAATCCAAGATAAATTGAAAGAATAAGGACAAATCCTAAGAGAATATATATTTCCATTATTTCTTAAACCTCTCATTTTTAATTTCGCCATTGTGAACTAAAACACTACTTGAAATAATTTCATCATCAAAGTCAAAGCTAATGCTTAGATTTTCTTTATCAAAAAAATCTGAAATCCAATTATTGTAATTATTTGAGAGTGCTAAAGAAGCATGATTAGATACTTTTGAAGCTAAGTTTGATATGCCAATAATCTTAACTCCATTTCTTTCAACAACTTTATCTACTTCAGACCCTTCGACATTGCCACCTGATTCTACTGCCATGTCAAAAATAACACTTCCAGGCATCATTCTATCAATTGTTTTATTATCAACTAATAAAGGTGCTGGCCTCCCAAATAACTGTGCTGTGGTTATAACAATATCAGATCTCTCACACACTTTTGACTGAAGTTCTTTTTGTTTTGTTATTTGTTCTTCTGTAAGTTCTTTTGCATATCCTTGATCAGTTTCTCCTGTTTCTCCTAAATCAATTTTTACGAACTTCGCTCCAAGAGAATTTACTTGTTCCTCAACAACATCTCTTGTATCAAATGCTTCAACTCTAGCTCCCAATCTTTTTGCAGTTGCAATAGCTTGAAGACCGGCAACTCCGACACCTATAACAAATACCTTTGCAGGTTTTAGAGTACCTGCTGCTGTCATCATCATTGGTAATGCTGTTGATAAATGTTTTGCGGATTCAATAACAGCAACATAACCAGCAAGGTTTGCTTGTGAACTTAAAACATCCATCTTTTGAGCTCTAGTTATTCTGGGAATAAATTCCATACTAACTAAATTAATTTTTAAGTTAGAGCATGATTCAATTAATGCTTGATTACTGAATGGATTTATCATGCCAAGTATAGTTGAATTTGGTTTAATTAATTTTAGTTCATCATCTCCTAATGGTTGATTAGTAATTATTAAATCGCCCTTCTTGAGACACTCTTCTCGTGAAGATTTCTTTAATCCACTTTGTTCAAAGATTTTATCGTTAACATTAATACCTATTCCAATATTTTCTTCAAAAAATACATCTGCCCCAAGATTTAACAAAGTACTGATAGTATCGATATGGATTGGTGATCTTGAATCAGTATCAACGGAAGACTTTAAAGCTGAAATAATCAAAATATGTGTATAAATAATTTTGTAGTGAAGTTAATCTTATCAGTTCTAATAAGTCAATTGAATCAAATATCTTATTTTTGTGCACCTGTTAGATAAATTATCTTGTAGTAACGCTACATATTAATATTTTTATTTGTACTTAATTAAATTTTTAAGAGTTAAAATATGCGGATGACTAACATTGATCAACAAGAAGTTAAAAAGTTCTCTGATATTGCAGAAGAATGGTGGAACAAAGATGGTGATTTCAAACCTTTGCATGTGATAAATCCTTTGAGAGCTAATTACATAAAAGAAAAAATTGAGTTAAAAGATAAAAAAGTATTAGATGTAGGATGTGGTGGAGGACTTCTGTGTGAGTCTTTGTATGATTTTGGAATATATTGAATATTATGATGTTGTTACTTGTTTAGAGGTTCTTGAACATGTTCCTGATCCAAAGTCACTTGTAAAAACATGTGTTCAATTACTTAAGCCAGGCGGCTTGTTATTTCTATCAACAATCAACAAAAATCCGAGATCATGGATTACTGCAATAGTGGGCGCCGAATATATATTCAATATACTCCCAAAAGGCACTCATGAATTTGATAAATTTATAAAACCATCTTCGTTAGCTAAATATGTAAGAGATGCTGAAGCTGAATTACTTGAAACAAAAGGAATGTTCTACAACCCTCTTACACATAAGGCAAACCTGAATAATGATTTAGGTGTTAATTATCTAATGTATGCAAGAAAATCATAAAACAGATCTTATTTTATTTGATCTAGATGGGACTCTAATAGATACGGCACCTGATTTTCATACTTCATTAAATACCATGCTAAAAAAATATAATATGAATGAAGTCAGTGAATCTGATATTCGGCCTCATATTTCTGAAGGAACATCAAAACTGATTAAAAAATTTTTTGCTATAGATGAAGATGATTCTAAATTTGAACCATTAAAGTCAGAATTTCTTTCTGAATACAATATGAATAAAACAAAAGGCTGTAAGCTTTTTGATGGCATGACATCATTAATTAATTTTATGGACAAAAATAATATTAAATACGGAGTCGTTACTAATAAATTTTTTAAATTTGCAAGTCCTATAATTGACTCATTCTCAGAATTAAAAAATATCAAAGTAATAGTTTGTCCTGATCATGTAAAAATATCTAAGCCTGATCCTGAGGGTATTTTGTTAGCTTGTAAAAAACTTGATATCAACCCATTAAATACAATTTATCTTGGTGATCATATTAATGATTTAAAAGCTGGATTAAGCGCGGGGGTCAAAGTCTTAGGGTGTCTTTATGGATATTCTCTAGATGAAAACAATCTTAATAAGCTTAATTATCCATATATAAGAGATATTTCAGAAATTTACTCACATATAAATATTTAA
>LUMQ01000566.1_pt1 | contig 10845 bp, 14 predicted proteins | sample 729621 | NCBI WGS metagenome assembly LUMQ01 (sample SAMN03860259, study PRJNA289734) | marine metagenome | biome: seawater column; feature: ocean; material: water; isolation source: Red Sea water column Station 12 - depth 25m | place: Saudi Arabia: Red Sea | collected 2011-10-15 | depth 25 m | reverse complement strand
GGATAAGTATGGTTTGTATTTATACAGTTGCTGAAAGTTGGCTAAACGATAGATCAAGTAACAAAAACAGAGGAAGTGTACTCTCTATCTATATGGTAATACTTTATGGTGCAATGGGTATTGGTATGTTCTTACTTAATTTTAGTACTCCTAAAAGTTTTCAACCTTTTATATTGGTTTCTGTTATTACATCTGCTGCATTAATCCCTATTTTATTGACAAAAAAAAAGCCACCAACATTTAAACAAATTAAAGCAATGTCTTTAAAAGGATTATATGAAGCCTCACCATTTGGCATGGTAAGTTCTTTATTTTATGGAACAATACAGTCAGCATTGTTTACATTATTAGCGGTATACGCAACCTCAATGAATTTTACAATTTTAGAAATATCAATTGTAACTTTTCTTTTAGCTGTTTCAGGTGCTGTCGCTCAATTTCCTATTGGAAAAATATCTGATATGTATGATAGAAGAAAAGTTATAGTCTATGCAAGTTTTGGTGCTGCAATATTTTCTATATTTGCAATATTAGTTTCAAGACAAATGTATTTGCCAGGTAGCCTTGCAACAAGTAAAACATGGTTCTATATATTTTTTATCTTGTTTTCGTTTTGCAGTTTGCCAATGTTTTCTCTTATATTAGCACATACTAATGATTATATATCAAAAGATAAATTTGTAGCCGCAGGTGCTGGACTTCAGTTTTCTTTTGGTTTAGGAGCTATGAGCGGTCCTTTTCTATGCTCAATCTTTATGGATATTGTAGGATCAAATGGGTTTTTTATATTCTTATTTTTTTTTCATTCCATAATTGGAATTTTTGGGATTTATAGAATGAAAGTAAGGGCAACAGTTGATAATCCAGACTCTCAATTCTTTCCTATGCCTCAAACAATAACACCAGCAGGAATAGAACTTAATCCTGCAACTGAACATATTGATGAACCTTATTCAGATAAGGTAAAAGAAATATTAGAAAGAAAAGGAGTAAAATATAAAAAATCTAAGATTGAAATTTAATTTAAATTTTCAATATATTTTGACATTTTTAATAGGACTTCTTTTTTTGTTAATTGATCAGTTCTAATTAATATCGCATCTTTAACTCGAACTAAAGGGCTATTTTTTCTTTTTTTGTCCATAAGAGTTCTTCTCAATAAAGATTTCTTAACTCGTTTTAAAGGAACTTTCTTTTTAATCTCTAACCATCTTCTAAAACTTGCAACGTTAATATTACATTTAAAATAAAAGGCTATATCATATTTGGGACTTTTGGCTAAAATCTTACTAGCTATATCTCTTCCTTCAATGCAAATTCTTTTGTTATTCTTTATAATCTTTTTTTGAAATTTATTTACAATTTTTCTTATTTTTTTATTCTTAGCTAAAACTGCTACATGGTCACTTATTTTTTCAGTGTGCAGACTTTGTTTAGCAATATTTTTATATGAAACATTATCAAACTTCTTTCGAAGATAAGTAACCTGATTTTTTGGATTATTGTTAATTAACAATTTACTTGCATACCTATAAAGTAAACCTGAGTTAACTAATAATAATTTATATTTTTTTGAAATTAATTTTGCGGCAGTGCTTTTGCCGCTCGCAGACTCACCGTCACATGCATTTATTAATTTATTTAATTTATTCACTAAATCTTAATAATATTTTGATTTATTTAATGCAAAAAGATTATTTAACAACAAAAAATAATATAATTAACACTTACAGGTTGTAACTCAAAATAGCCGGTTTTATAAAATTTTTTTATAGAAATTGTTGATAAGTTATAGTTTCTTTGTTCAAATAGCATTTAAAAAAAATATGCCTAACAAGAAATTAACAAAGTTTAAAACTAAAAGAAAAAAAATAAAAGATAAAAGTAGTGGTTTGGCTAAACTAGCGTCTCTTACAACTAAATCATTAAGTTCAGCGATTACTAACTATAAAAAAAATCAAGAAATAAAGAAAATTAAAGAAATTAAATTAAAAAAACTTCAGGAGAATAACCAAATAATTAAAGAAAAAAAAGAATTAAGAATTTGGGAAGATAAATTAAGAAAAGAAGAAAATAAGATAAAGATACGTGAGGAAGAATTAAGAAATAAAGAAAAAGAATTAAAAGTAAAAGAAGAAAATCAAAAAATTGAAAACGATAGATTAATTAAAAAAGATGAAAACTTAACTTTAATAACTAATGATTTAAGAAATAAAGAAAAACAACTTAAAACAAGAGAGGAAGAACAAAATAGAAAAGATATTGATTTAAAAGTTAGAGAAGAAGAACAAATATCAAAAGAATTAAAAGAAAAGAAAAGAAAAGAAAGAGTTTTAAAATTAATTAAGCAAGAGGAAGAAAAACAAAAAGAACTTGAATATATCAAAATAAAAGAATGGGAAGAAAAATTTGATAGAGAGCAAAAAGCTAGAGAACAAAGAGAAAATTTAAGAGAACAAAGGTTAAGACAAAAGGAGCTTGAAAGATTAAAATCATTTGATGAAGATACAAAATCTATTGAAAGCAATCCTCCAACCGCTTTAGAAAAATTCGATATTGATAAGTCTAAAAAAAATTAATTAATCAGATAAAACTTTAATCGAATCACCAACTTTTATTTTAGATGAAGAAAGTATTTGACATCTTAAGCCTCCTTTTCTTAGAAACTCTTTAAGAATATTTTCTTGATCTAACATCTCAGTAAGATGTCTACATGGTCTACATAAATCAATCCCCTCCACTTCTACGTTTCCTATTGATAGTTTTTTACCTACTAAATCATTAAGTTTTAATCCTTTGGTAATTATATTTCGTCTAAAGTCTAAATAAGGAATATTAAGTCCAAATTTCAGATTGTATTCATCAATGTTTTCAGCTTCAATTAATGATAACTGACAATAGGGATCATTATAATTATCAAAATGTCTGTCTCCTACTACACCCTTGTTAGCCAAAACCTCAATGGACTCTACTTCTTCAATCTTTTTATTGTTATTGCTTGTTATTCCTAATTTAAAAACTTTAGACATATTTTACTATTTAAAGATAGCATTATAATATTTCAAAATAAATGAATAAAGAAAATGCATCAAAATTATGGAAAATAATTCAAGAAGCTGGTGATTATTTAAAAGGACAATTACCAGATCATCCAAATCATCCTAAAGGAAGAAATCCATATGCACATATAGCTTTATGTGTAAAACAAAAATTTTCTTCAAGTTATAAAGATATACCTGATGAAAAATTTGAAGAAGTTAGAAATTATATAGATTTTTTAAAAAAAAACCCAAGTTAATTTATTGTTTTGGAAAATAATCTTTTAAAGTACCCTCTCTGTAAACATCAGCAGTACAACAATGTAATCCACCACCAAATGCATAGGCATCTCTTAATTCAACAGGTATTACTTCCATACCAAGTTTGTCAAGTTGCTCTGCTTGATATTTTTCACTTTTTTCAACGCACACTGTTTTTTGATCTAAAACTAATACATTCATTGAAAGCCATACAGATGAATAACAAAGAGGTGGTGGTTCATTATGAGCAGGTTGAGCAGCATCAATTATTTCCCATCCATTATTCTCAAATAATTTTCTTTGCTCATTAGGTAATCTTCTTTGAGGATTATTAATTATAAGTCCTTCTTTGATGGGTGTAAAAGTTGCATCTATATGAATTGGATACGGATCTCCAGGAAAATTAACTGCATGAACTCTATGATTTTCATAATGTCTTTTTAACCAGTCTATACCCTTCAAATTTGTTGTAAAACCGTGCTGAACAACCAAGTCTTTTCCAAATCTTAAAACGTCTGCAGCATCAAACAATGGTTCTTCTTCAGTTGTTACAAAAAATTTATCCTCAGTCCATTTGAGTCTTTTTTGAATTCCTATTTTATCTGATAAATAATCTTTTCTATAATCTGCGTCTGTTAATCTTGGTTTTGGAGCAGATTCATGCCTCATATTTGGGTCGCTATTATAATATTGCTTTAAAAGAGGCCGATAACATAAGTATTCAAACCATCTGCATCTATAACTCATGGTTGCCTCTAATATTTCATTTCCAACAGTTAATAAAACATCTCTAGGAGGCATGCATCCAAACATAGTTTCTGCATCCCAATCTGGTGTTGATGTTTTTTGATTAAAATCGATTGGTGTAGGTCTATCAACTTTAATACCTCTTTTTGTTAATATATTTGAAAAATCGTTCAAAAGTTGATTAGCTTTATCAACTGTATCTTTAGTTCTAGGACCAAATTTTCCCCTCATATCAGAGTCCTCAGGAACTTTTGCATCAAGAGCGGGTTCTGGAGCAGGTATGCAAGTTCCATCTGCTTTACCGACTATAACGTGCTTAAGTGGATCCCATTCGTTCCAACTATTCACAATAATTTTATTTTTATTCATCCTATCCTTTAATAATATTATGCTCTGGACCAAATGGAAACTTTGTAATATTTTCAGCACCATCTTTACCTATAACCAAAATATCATGTTCTCTATAACCACCTGCACCTGGTTTTCCTTCTGGGATTAGAATCATTGGCTCCATAGAAATAACCATATTTTCTTTTAAAACTGTATCAATATCCTCTCTGAGTTCTAAGCCTGCCTCTCTACCATAAAAATGTGATAAAACTCCAAAAGAATGGCCATATCCAAAAGTTCTGTATTGCAAATATCCAAGTTCAGCAAATAATTCATTTAGTTCATTACATATATCTGCACATCTGACACCTGGCTGAATTAATTCTAGACCTCTTTTATGAACTTTCACATTTGCCTCCCAAGCTCGTAAAGAGTCATCATCAACATTATCCAAAAATAAAGTTCTTTCTAGTGCTGTGTAGTATCCTGATATCATCGGGAAAGTATTTAAAGATAAGATATCTCCTTTGATTAATTTACGATTTGTTTTTGGATTATGGGCACCATCAGTATTGATACCAGACTGAAACCATACCCAAGTATCCATATACTCTGCATCAGGATATGATTTTACAATCTCTCTTTCCATTTTATCTCTACCTTTTATAGCAATTTCCATCTCAGTAGCGTTTTCTTTTATATTTTGAAGGATTTCATATCCTCCGATATCAGCAATCCTTGCTCCATTTTTTATAATTTCAATTTCCTCATTTGATTTAATCATTCTCAATTCCATGAGTTTTTTTGAAATATCGCTAAAAATCGAGAATGTAAAAATTGAACCAATTTTTTCTCTCATTTCTAATGTTATGTGATCATTTTCTATACCTATATTTTTGGGTGGATCTTTTCTTCCAATTATAGAGACTATTGCTTTAAGAAAATTATCTCTCTTCCAATCAGTATAAATTACATTATCACAATGAGATCTTCGCCAAGGCTGACTAGCATCTATATTTGCTGAAATTGTTGTAATATAATCACTAGTTATTACACAGCCATAAGGTCTTCCAAAAGAACAATAAATAAAACCTGTATAGTACGCTATATTGTGCATTGAGGTTAAAATAACCATATCAAGATTTTGTTTACTCATTACAGATCTTAATTTTTCAACTCTTTGATTATATTCCTCTTTTGAGAAAGGAAGTTTTGCTTTATCACCATTTTTAAGTGTAAAAAAATCAGGTCGTTCCATATTTTTAGATTTTAGTTCAATGCAATATATCTTTTATTCCATCTCATAATTAAGCTGTAATAAGTGATAGAGACAAAAAGAAAAAAACCACCAACTATTGTATTTGTAGATGGTATCTCATTAATACCAAATAAAGGTAACCATACCCAAAAAATTCCACCAATTACTTCCGTTAAAGATAAAAGAGTTAGCTCAGCAGCAGGAATTGCTTTTGACCCGATTGAATATAAGATTAAACCCAAACATACTAGTGTACCATGTAATGAAAACATTGAGCTATTAAAACTTGTTGCGAAAAAAGGTTGGTTCTTAATCAAAATCATGAATGTAGCCACAACAAAACAAAATAATCCAGCAATTGCAACTGTCGTAAATTTTGGGGTTTCTTTTCGCCATCTTAAAGTTACTGAAAATACAGAAAAACCAATCGACGATGTAATACCAAAAATAAATCCAATTATTGAACTTTTTTCAGTATTTCCTAGAGCCATAATAATTATTCCAATTGTGGCAACAATTATTGAAATCCAAACATTGAGTGAAATTCTCTCTTTTAGAAATAAAAAAGCAAGTAGTGCTGTAAAAAATGGCATGGCAGCCAAACATAATAAAGTAATTGCTGCAGTTGTATTTGTTATAGAATATATAAAAGAAATCATCGCTACTCCAAGACCACAACCACCAAGTAATCCAGATTTACCAACTTTTTTGTAATTTTTATAAAAGTTGAAACCTTCCTCAAAGTATAAATATAGATTTAGTAAAATAAAAATAGTTAGACCTCTTCCAAATATATATTGCCATGGTACAAGATGAGGTTGATCCATATGTCTTACAACTAAAGGACCAAAAGACCAGAGTAAGCCTGCAAATAAAACTACAGGAACTGCAATTTTTTCATTTTTAAGCTCAATCATTTCTTAATATTTAATTCTAATTTATTTTAACTACAACAAAAATGAGATAATTTACGAAAGAATTTTATTTGAATGATTTGGAAAAAAACAATCCACAACCTCACCTTTTTGAAAGTTAGATTTTCCTGATGGAAGTTTGACCCATACATTTGACTGAATAAATGACTTAATTCTAAATGACTCTTGACCTTTTAAAATTAAAACCTTCAATTTACCATCTTTGGTTGTAATCAATTTACTTTTTACGAAGCGAGTAAAATTCTTTTTTTTTGTAAATTTTGACTTGAGTATTGCTTTAAAAGAGTTTTCCTCATTTATTCCAAGTATGTTTCTTATATATGGATATACAAAAAATCTAAAACATGCAGCTGATGAAATTGGATTTCCTGGTAATCCAAATATAGCTTTTGACTTTCCTCTAATCTTTGCAAATAAAATTGGTTTTCCTGGTCTAATTGCAACACTTTTGAAATAATTAGATAATTGAAATTTTTTTACTACATTCGGGATAAAGTCAAATTTTCCAGCTGATACTGCGCCAGAAGTAATAATCATATCAATTTTTGATTTAAGCATTTTATTTATATGTAATTTAAATAAATTACTTTGATTATCTCTCAAAATTCCACCATCTTTAAAATTGAATAAAAAATTTCTATTGAGAGAGTTTATATAATGACAATTTGAGTTTCTTACTTTCCAGTCTAAAATTTTTTCTTTATTAGTTATCTCATTACCTGTAGAAAAAAATAAAATATTTATTTTTTTTTTTACTTTAATTTTTTTTATTCCTAGAGTTTTTAATGCTAATATATGGTTAGATTGTAAGATTGTTCCTTTAGATATTAAAAGATCACCTTTTTTATAATCCGAACCCTTAAATCTTACATGTTCAAACTTTGGTATTTTTTCTTTAAGTAGAATATATTTTGCATCTTTTTTATTTGGAAAAAAATTAATTTTTTCAATTGGAATTATAGTATCAAAAGATCTTGGTATTAATGCACCAGTCATAATTTCTGCTGTTTGAAATTTCTTAATTTTTTTTTTGATGGGTTTATTCCCTGCAGCAATAGATCCTATTATTTTAAATTTTTGATATGTTTTTTTATTCAATTTGTACGTATCACTAGATTTTATTGCATAACCATCAAAAGCTGCGTTATTTCCTGAAGGATAATATGATTTAACGTATATATTTTTAGAAGTTACTCTATTTAAACACTTATTAGTGTCAATAATTTCCTCTTCTAATTTGATTATGGATTTTTTTAAAATTATTTTTGATTTATTATAACTTATCATTCTCTAATAATTTTTTTGCTATTTCTAAATCTTCCATAGTATTAATATTAAAAAAAGGATCTTTATTATTTTCATTTTCAAAATCGATTGTTTTAACACCGATATCATTTGCCCATAATTCTACTTTCCTATCACCTTTATTCAATGCAAATTCCAATTTTTCAAACAATCCCAATGACCATAAACCAAAAATATTATGTCGTGTATTTTTTGACTTCATAAAAAATAAATCACATTTACCGAAATTAATTTCTTTATAAAATTTTATTAAATGTTCTTTTTTAAAAAATGGAGTATCAATTGGAAATGTAGATATCCATTTATAATCTTTTTTATTATCTCTAGCCCACTTCATTGCACTAAATACACCTCCAAGAGGTCCTAAATCTTTTTTTATGTCACTTGTTATAGAAATTTTATTTGAATTCAAAAATTTAATTGGTTCATTTGTCACAATTAAAATATCATTATAAATATCTTCAATTTCATTTAAAATGTAATCAATCAGTCTTTTATTACCCAATTTAACTTGAGATTTGTCTCGCCCAAATCTTTTAGATTTACCTCCTGCTAGTACTACTGCTAAAATATTGTTATGATCCATATTAAAAATATAAAACATTAAATTTTGATTTAAAGAAATAAAATGGATTTACGAATTTTAGAAATAGCTTCAAATACTGAAAATAATAAAATTCTTGATAAACATACACATAAATCGAAAAATAAAAATCCAATGTGTGGCGATGTAATGGAAATAAGTCTTTTAGTAAAAAATAACAAAGTAATTGATATGGGGTATCAATGTAAGTCATGTGTTTATTGTCAAGCATCTGTTAGTCTTTTGTCACAAAATATAAAAAATAAAAATTTGGAGGAAATAAAAGAATTGATAAATACTTGTGAAAATATATTTGAAAATACTAAGGTAATTTTAGAAAAAAAATGGCAAATTTTTAAAGAAATTTTTGATAAAAAAAATATATCAAGGAAAGAATGTTTGCTACTTCCAATGAGAACTGTATTAAAAGCATTAAAATTACAATGATTAAAATCGAAAAGGAAACTTTTAAAAAAGCTTTACTCGCAGGAATATTTTCTGCATTCACGATAGGTGTACTTACTGTTTTAACTTACAAAAGTGCTCTTGGATTATTTTTAGCTGCATCATTTGGATCATCCATGGTTTTATTATTTGGCTTTCCAGAGAGCCCATTTGCTCAACCAAAAAATGTTTTTTTTGGACATCTAGTGACTGCTCTAGTAGGGGTAATTTTTGTAACAATAGTCCCTTTACCTATATACATTAATATAGCATTAGCGGTTGGCATGGGAATTTTTTGGGAATTTTTTTAATGATACTTTTAAATGTTGTTCATCCTCCTGCGGGTGGAAACCCAATAATGGTTATTATTGGAAGTGTTTCTTATGATTACTTACTAAGTCCAATTATCTTTGGATGTATCATCATAATTTTATTAGCAATTCTCATTAATAAATTTTTACTAAAAAAAAATTATCCATTAAAATGATCCAATGAATTCGAAGTATAAGATTGTCAAATTTAGAGAAAACAAATTTGAGAATGTTGATGATTTTATTTCAATAGAAGAGCCGCTTGAAATTTCAATAAGATACAAAGAGCATGATAAATGGATTAAAAATAGTTTATCAATCACCATGAGAACTCCTGGTCATGATGAAGATTTGGTTCGAGGTTTTTTATTTAATGAACAAATTATTCAGGGTCTGAACGATATTGAAACTATAGAAAGTTTTGGTGAGAAGGTAGGTCAATATAATATTCAAAATAAAATTCTTGTAACTTTAAATAACTCTAAGAATGTAAATATTTCAAAAATTAAAAGGGACTTTTTGACAAATTCTTCTTGTGGTGTGTGTGGTAAATCTTCACTTGATGCTCTTGAAATTTTAAAAAAAGAAAAAACATCAAAATCAAATCCAAAGTTATCTAAGGAGGTATTGATTAATTCACCATCAATGCTTAGAGAGAACCAATCTGAATTTGCTAAAACTGGCGGGATCCACGCGAGTGGTTTATTCTCATCTAATGGTAACTTAATATCTTTGAGAGAGGATGTTGGTAGACATAACGCATTAGATAAATTGATAGGTAGCTCATTAATTAGTAAAAATCTTCAACCAAATGACCAGTTTATTACATGTTCTGGGCGTTTAAATTTTGAATTGGTTCAAAAAGTTTTAATGACCAACATTGGCTTAATGATTGGTGTAGGTGCGCCAACTAGCCTAGCGATTGATTTAGCGAATAAATTTGACATGACCTTGGTAGGTTTCGTAAAAGAGGATAGTTTTAATATTTATACAAATAACCAAAAAGTTATTGTAAATTAAAAAGGAATTTGCGGTGTCTAAAAACATAAGTAATTTATCTGGAAGAGTTGGCCTAAAAGACAATTTATTTAAAAAAATGTCTGAAAATGTTCTTAATAACTCGCCAAAAGATATAAAAGAAATTGCAAAAGAATATAATTTAGGTGTTTCAACAATACATGGTGCTGAAAGTTTTTATGAATTTCTAAGGCCTTCTCATAGAGAAAAAAAAGCTTTTGTTTGTAACGGAAGTGCTTGCATGTGTGCAGGAACCCAAGAAAAATTAAAAGATAAATTAAAAGAAAAATTAGGCGATGACAAAGTAGGGGAAATGTTCTGTTTAGGGCACTGTTATGAAAATCATGCATTTCATTATGATGGAGAAAATTATGCTGGAAAAGATATTGAAAAAATTGATCAAATTCTAAATGGTGAAAATATTAAGCAAGAAAAATTTTTTTCAAAAAGTTATGCAACCACAAGTTTTTTAATGGATGATAAACTTTCTTCAACAGATCAATTCAAAGATCAATTAAATAGATTTCTAAAAATAGATAAAAAAGAAATTGTAAAATCATTACTGGACTCAAATCTAACTGGTAGAGGTGGTGCTGGTTTTCCTACAGGAATGAAA
>LUMQ01000585.1_pt1 | contig 10888 bp, 11 predicted proteins | sample 729621 | NCBI WGS metagenome assembly LUMQ01 (sample SAMN03860259, study PRJNA289734) | marine metagenome | biome: seawater column; feature: ocean; material: water; isolation source: Red Sea water column Station 12 - depth 25m | place: Saudi Arabia: Red Sea | collected 2011-10-15 | depth 25 m | reverse complement strand
GTTATAGACGTAGTTGAAGTTGCTTGTTTTGATTCCTGTGTAGTCTCCAAAAGAAACTTATCATCATCAATTAAATACAAATCAACTCTATCAGAATTTATTTTGTAAATTCTCATAGCGAGTGGATCGGTATTAGCCGTAAAAAATGTGGTTGGTATAGTTGGCTCAGTAAAGTACTCAAAGTAAACATTTGAAGTATTAGTATTACCACCAACGGCAAGATTAGAAATTTGTCTAATTCTTCCACCGAAGCCTAATCCAAACCCCCCTTGTTTTTGTGATACAGAAATAACATCGCCTGGAGCAATATTAATAGCTTCAATACTTGTAATAAATTCAACACGACGACGTAAATATCTTGATGCAGCAATATGATATTGAGCATACCTTAATGCTTGGCTTCTACGAGTCACACCAATTAAGTCAAGAGTAGATAAATTTTCTAAAGCGCTTCTATCTCTTCCGTCATTTCTATCAACAGTATCAATCCTGACAGTTTCACGCTTATAGTGATTAGTCAACTGCGGTAATAATATCACTTTCTTTGATACCAGAAATTTGAAAACTATTTTGTTTAATGTTTGTCTCATTAAACATTGCAACTGGCAATTCATCAGGCATGTCAACGGCAAGAGTTAATTTACCCATATTATAAACCAGAGCACCTCTAAAAATAGAGGTAATCTGATTTAAAATATCCATTACTTGACCTTGGTCAGAGATAGTAATGTCACAGATAAATCTACGCTCTACAATTTTTATTGAATCAATTAAGCCGAATTGATTCTCTCTAACAGTAGTAAATTGACCTCTTGGTTTATGTCTAAAAGTTCCATCGGCTAATGCAGAGACGCCTTCAAACTTTCCTGTTAAAGCATTACAAGCGTCACAATATTGAGCAACTTGATAAAATTTAAATTTATCTATAACATCTTCAGGGACGCCAAGACCATATGTTGTGTTTGTTAGAATATCATAAACGATCCAAACAGGGTTTTGAGTCCAATTATAAACAAAAGTGCCATCCCAAGTGCCTACATAAAGTTGAGGATTACTTCCGGTAAGTTTTGTCTCTGGACCGCTAAATTGTAATGAATATCCATTTTCTTGATAAGAATTACCTGTTGAGCCTCCATCAACTACCTCAAGTTCTCTCCAATCTATCTCTCCACTTTCTAAAACTGGTTGATTGTAATTAGAGGGAACTTTTACAAGCAATCCTTTAACCATAGAGGTAAAGTTAGGCACCCCACCAACGTGTTCTGAATGAGCTTTAATAGCGTATCCAATGTGAGCAGTTCTTGGATATGCTTGTCGTTTAAATTCAATCTCAGTCCACCCTTTAATTTTAATTTCGTCATGAATCTTTGAAGAATCACTATCATCAGATGTTTTCTTAATCGTAAACTTATAACCATCATCTGACCTATGTTGTTCGGGAATTAATATAGTTACATCAAACCTAAATACAGTATTAGTTTTACCACTTATAGACTCAACATGAGGTTCACCGTCTTTTAAAATTTGAGTTGTACCAGTTCTGTCAAATACGTCAATTGTAAGTTCAGCAGAATGACCACGGATATTACCTTGATTATCTTGATTAATTAGCCCGTGCAATTCAAATGCAAATCTTAGTGCGTCCCACGCTTGGGCGCTCGTATCTTGAAGTTCAACTTTTGATTCTGGGATACCTCCAACATTGCCTTTTTTAAGAGTAACAGGAGAAGTAAAGTTTTGAGGTGTTGCTATCTCTTCACCAAAAACTCGTAGTGCAGGTTGAGTGACAGTCCCAGTATTTGTTAGAGTTTTAAATAAAACTGTATTTTCGCTTCCGTCACCATCAAGATTAATTAAATCATCAATATTCCCATCTTGAATCTCAATATCTTGTGGACCATTTGGGTTAATACGATAAACAGGCCCTTCACCAAACCCAATCGTAGTAAACATTATGTCAGTTGAAAATTTATCGTTTGGGTCTTCTACAGCACCTCCGCCACGACTTCCACCACCTTTACCACCACCACCTTTATTGTGAACTCGTATGTCATCTGCTATATACGTGTGCTGGGTTGCCACAGTAAAATTGTAGCTGGTAGCAGAAGGGGCAGGGCAAATCTCATCTATCGGAGAAATTTTTCCATCTTCAGTGACAAGTTGATCTTCTCCAGCGATTAATTTTCCCGCCTCTAAAAATAACCCATCTTCTAAAAGAACCCAGTGATTTGGGGTAAGAGTAAGAGAACCGTTCCAATGAATTAATTTAATAAATTGGTCGTTTTCATGTTTAAATGTTTCTGTCACACTTGCAGGACCAAGATCACCATTCTTATTAAACGCTAAAACTAGATCACCAAGTTGAATATCTTCAATGGCTTTTTTTGAACCATCCGCCATAGATATTTGTGTTCCACCTACGAAACATCCTTTTGAGCCTCGAACATGAGGAATTTTTTGTCCATCATATATTGTGTAGTTTCTTAAAGCCATTATTCTTCTGCCCTCGCTTCAGACGCCAAAGGCGATTCATTAGCATTAAAGATTGATGCTACAGACGGTGCATCGTTTTGTGCGTGTTGTTGACTTAATATATATCCGCTTAAAAATTGACCACCAACTCTCATATTGCCATAGTTTAGTGCGATAGGAGTGCCCGATTGTGTTGTGTTTTGTAATGAACCAAACATATTATTTTCTTGACGACTACCCGCATCTTTAGTTACCTCAACATCTCGACCTTTTGGTCTGGATACAAATAAACTTTGAATAAAGCTAAGAGCTAAGTTACCTGCGATGCTTAACAACATTCCAGGGATTCTTGAGCTTAAAGCTCCTAAAAGAGTTTGCTTGGCTCCTAAATTTGCCCCACCAGTAAATTGAGCCATAAAATTACCTTTAAGATTTGCAAAGGAGAAACCTCCCGGAGAAAAACCACCACCCATTGCAAATCCACCAACAACAGCTAAACCAACAGCTGCAATTAAAGTTCCACGCCTACCGCCGCCACCGGTAACTACCGGAGCGATATATACCACACTACCCTCTTTTGGTTTTTTTAGGGTATACTCATCTCTTTTAATTACCTTAAAATCTTCAGTAACATAGGTAAATGACTCTTGAGATTCACCCTGTTTAATTTTAGATATGTAGTGTTTAAAACGAGGATGAGCGCCTTGTAAATAAAACTCAAGGTCATAATAATTATTAACTTCTACTTTATACTCTTTCTCTGTAAAAAACTCTTTAAACGTTGAGTGAGGTTTTAGTGTTATTAACATTAAGCAGCCTCCTCAGCTTCTGCAGAAAGAGGGCTTTGATTAGCGTTAAAAATAGATGCCACAGTTGGAGCATCATTTTTAGCGTGTTGTTGACTTAATATATAACCACTTAAAAATTGCCCTGCAACCCTCATGTTTCCATAATTAAGAGCAACTGGTGAGTCTGCTTTTGATGTATTAGATAAAGAACCAAACATATCGTTTTGACTGCGGGTTCCAGAATCTCTTGTAGATGCTGTTCTTTGAGCTTGTGGTGCTGCAACAACTTGTTGTTGAAGAGCGCTCATGGCTAAACTAATACCTACAGACATGGCAACAGAAGATACAATTCCCATAAAAGGTGCTATACTACTTGCCGCGAGCGAAGCCATGATACCGCCGGTATTAATGCCCAAACTTGCTGCAGATACTGTCCCAACACCGGTTCCCAAACCTCCTAACGAAGCATTCATCAAATACATTGCATGAATTTGTCCTGCTGCAATCGCAACTGCAATTAGAGCAGCTGCGATTACGATAGTGCCCGTTCTACCTCCACCACCGCTTATCATAGGTGCTACATATACAGTATCATTATCCTTAAATTTATGAAATGCTAAAGTTTTATTATCTACCTGTTTGCCTTTACTATCTAAAAAACAAAAATCTTCAAACGTTTCAAAAGCTTGAGCTTGTTTCATAAACAAACCTAATCGAGGATGCATGGCTTGAATATAAAGTATAACATCAATGCTACTGCTTGCATCAATGATATACTCATCATCATCAAAAAATGATTTCATGGTCCCCACAGGTTTAATTGTTAACAACGCAGTGTTTCTCCTCAAACGGCTCAAATTTTAAGGCGTCGATTTTATTATCCATCCAGTATATAAAAAATTTCATATTGAAGCCAACTAAAAATTTATACTCTTGAAATGCAGCACTTATTTTGTCGTCTTGACTTGGAATAGGCTGATCACTGCCTGGATGGGAATGAAAAATTCCCCAGATGTTTTCGTCTTCTTTAATAAAGATAGCAGGATCAAGAATAAAAGTATCTTTTGGATAATCACTTACGTTTAAACAAGGTACATAAGAAAAATCTTTTAAAATGACTCCACAAGCTTCTAACGGATAATCACGTAGCGCATGATTATTCATATCTTCAATTAGTTTGGCATACCAATCCATTTATATATCCCCACAGTATAATTTTTGTACCATCTACCATAAGGGGCTATCCAACTTTTATGATTAATCATTGTCTGTAACATTTTATTTTCACCTATGTAGAGGGCGCAATGATTAGTCACGTTAGTAGACCCAATAGACATTGTAATTACATTAAATTTTTCTAAATCTTTTACTTTTTGCCATCCAAACGCTTCAGTACCACCCTTATCAAAAGGCCTATCTTGAGTTTTGTTATACCAATCTTCATCTACGATATTACACCAATAGGCAGTATCATAAGGAATATCAATACCTAATTCTTCCTTGTAAACTAGTCTACAAAGATTAAAGCAATCAATACCTGTTTCAGTATTGTTACCTAAATGTCTGTAAGGAAAATTTAAATATTTACTGTACCAAGGAGTGATGTCGATAGATTGCATGGAAGCAGTTTGCCCACTCGGTTGTAATTGTTTCATATCTTGATGTTCTCCCCTCCTCAAGATGTAACATGTGACATGGTTTTAAGAACATACCAAAATGTATTGGTCTTTCATATTTTGGCGACTTAAATACAATTACATCAAAATCTTGTGCATCTGTCAAGTTTACTTTTGTACCATGTATTAATGCCCATTCTTCTATTTGAGGGAGAGTAATTTTACTAATCCATCGCCTGCCTGCTTCGTCAATATCTTTCGGAATCAAATCTGCAATACAATCAATGTTTAATTCATTTTTATAGAAATCGTGTATTATTGTAAGGCAATTAATTCCTACGTATGAATGAGGAACACCTATATATTTAATTATATTGTCTCGTACCATTCTGCTAACTCTGGATAAGTTTTAGTAAATGATGTTTTGTTTAGACTATCCACTTGGTTGTTAAAAGCTTTAAAATTTTTTAGTAACTTATCTTTATTTTCAATACTTTTATTCAAGTAGTCAATATTTCTGTTAATATTTTCCTCTTGATCACTTGTAAAAAAGAATTTTTGTTTTAAAAGATCAAACTTTTTATTAATTTTTTCTTTTATATTATCTGGTAACAATCTCATATCAAAATAAGTAGGGCTATCTAAAATACTTAAATATGTCGCAATATCTAAAGTTTTCATATGAGCTATCAACTCAGGTGTTGTCAAAATACTATATATTGAAGTAGTACAACTTAAAGTATTTACATATTTTTTAGTTTTTAGTAAATTAGCCTCAAAAGTGTCCCAATTAAAATTTGTTCTACTGTATTGACAATGAGTTTTATAACCATCAATACTAGGCCATAAGGAAATATTATTAAAGTTTTTCCATAAATCAAAAACATCATAATTTTTATATTTTAAAGTGCTAAGATTAGTATTATAAGTTAACTCAACATCCGTTTTATTGTTATCAATAAACCACTGTAATAATTTATAATGGCCATCCATCATCAACGGTTCGCCACCAGCAAAATAAAAATATTTTAATGATTTTTTTACTTTAGTAAGATATTCCCAAAAATCAGGTGAATCAGTATAATAATCTTCTAGCTGTTTTGGATAATGTTTAAATTCAGAAATTTTACTTGAGTCTTTAAACCAAGCAGAAGAAGACATAGGGTTACAAATACGACATTTAAAATTACATTTATTTCCAAACCTAATATCAAGATAAATTGGATTATTATTAACAGATCCATCTTCATTAGTATAATCTTGTAATTTTGCAAACTTACCAAAGCGTTTATTAACTTGTTGCCTATTAGATTCGCCACCTAAGTCCTCAATATCATAGCAAGTTTTTTTACACATTTCTGGGATATTTCCAGAAAGCATTTGAGTTCGTATTTTTTTGTATTTTTCATTATTGAAAATTGAGGAAATAGGTTCTTGATAAGTGCCCATATCGTCAAATGAACCAGAAATATGACAACAAAGTTTATACTTACCCCTGACATCTCCATATAAATGCATCCACGGCAATATGCAACCTTTAACCATTATTGTCTCGGAATCGTTCTACCTGTTGCAGGAAAAGCTCCAAAATGTACATCATTATTACGCACTTGACAAGATAATAAACTTTTACCGCACACATCATCCTGAGCTACAGACCCAGGTGTATTATCTGCTTTAATTGGGTTTGCGTTACTCTTAAGATCTGTCCCAGGAATAGGTAATTCTCCTGGTCCTGGATATTGACACTCTGCACCCTTATACTCCCACTGACAAGTATTTTTGTAATATTTTCTTTTTGGTACTACAAACCTAAAATACTGTAACCAAGATGTTAGGGTAAATTCAGCAGCTAAATCATTTAATGAGTCTAATGTTTCAATCTTAAACACATCTTCTAAAAAAGAATCGGGATCGGCATCTACATTAATTATATAAACAGGGTCTCCGATTGTTGTCCCTTCTGCAAGATCGTTACTTAAAAATAAAAATCTATTTTCCTCAATACCTTGAATAGTAGCTTCAGTATCGCCTTTTGAACTTTTTACATTATCACCTATCCGATAAGGCATAGTTGTCGTCATCTCAAAAGCATTAGCAAACTTTGATTTAATCGTAGAATACTCTGGCCAGAAGTCTAAAAAGTTGGCGAAGGTTGATTTTATCTCAACTACTCCACCTAGCAAGTCACGGGAATCTAATTTTTTCTCATCCCAGTTAGCTGCGCCAGCACCATCTGCACTAATTACCTCATCTCGAGTCCAAGCAGCATTCTCTTTTCCATAATTGCCTACAACAGTAGAGCTAAAATTATAAACATTGGCCCCTCCTACTTGTATAGCTCGTAAGTTATGTAAAATGTTAGCAGCTAAATTAGCCGTTGTTTTAGAAGAAAGTTCAAAGTTAGGGAAACCAGACCAATTACTAATCTCATTAGCTTCTGCAACATTTATACTTCTTGGATCAATTCCATTAACATATTCACCATTTACAATTGCCATCGCTGAATTATTTTTATTATTACCAGCAATAAAAGGATCTTCAATTAACGCACTAATTGTATTTTCAAAATTAAATAGTGTAACACTTAGCTCATTAATTTCACCATCATTTTTCTGCTCAATTGAAGAAACATTTAAAGGATAAGGTGAATAACTTTGACCTCCATATGTAACATTATAGTTTAAATCAGCTATGATATCACCATTAATTTCTGCTACGCTAAAAGGAAAATTAACGGGCCACGATAATCCTTCGCCTTCACCAGTCGGATTGCCTGCTTTATTTGGTGGATACCACTCCCCTGGGTAATATATTTTAATTAAACGAACTATAGGATTTTGCGTAAAAGAATTTTTCTCTTTAATATAAGGTGAGGGGCTTACTGCAGTGATATTAGGACTTATAGCGGTAGTGGTGTTACCTGTGAAAACAGCGGGATTAAATGCTGATGATTCTAAGTTCGCAGTATCAACTCTAACAGTAACATTTACATCTCTTGCTAAAGATTCAGCTTTAAACACAATTGCGTTTGCAAACATAGGCACAACGTTAAAGGTTGTTTGAGAATTTAACTGAACGTTACCGCCAAAAGAGCCATGTTGATTTGCATTAGCCGCCAAGTCTCCCGTCCATAAATATTGATCAGGATTAATGATAGTATTATTAAGTATAACTGTAATTTCACTTTTTGAGTTTGCTTCAATAGGAAGTAAAAGAGCGTTAGTGTGGGCTGTATCTTTACTAGCAGCCTCCAATGACTCAGAAAATTCATTTCCAGCAGTTCTAATTGCAAATCGAGCTGCCTCTAAATTTTGATTTAACTCAGCATAATTTAAATTATTTACTACTGCGCCAGTTGTATTAGCGTTAGAATACTTAAATTCTACATTAATTATACGTGCAGCTGCTACGTTTGAATGAACATTTTCCGTAGCTCTAAATTCAGTGAAAGTATTAGAATATTTTACTTTAAGAGTATTAGCAGTTAAATCAACATTAGCAATTACCCCAACAGTTCCAGAAACATTACCTACAACAGTGTTTCCTGCTTCAAAAGTGCCTACAGCATTTGGCGAGCCTGGAAAACTTAAAATTACATCATAATTTCTGGCGGTCATTAATCAAATACCTCTTGTAGAGAGAAAGACACAGTATAAAAATTATCATTTAGAGTAGTGCCTGTTGATAAGACTTGAGTAACATTTAATGTCCCATCAAATCTTGCATTAATTGTACCAGAATCATTTATGTGTGACAAGTCAAAAGTGAAAGATTCAAAATCTCCACTTCTTGCACGATAAAACTCTTCAATCGCTGTTTTTTCTATTCCAGAAATATTTGAATATTGTAAGGTATAATTACGTTTTGACCTACGAGATTGTAATCTACGCTTTTCATAGCCTGCTTGACTTAGAAATATAGCTGACTGAAAAGCCTCTTCAGAGGAAAACCCCTTATCAGGTTTTCTATCTGCCATAGAATTAAAACGGTCAAGAGACGTTACTGACATACCAAAACTTCTAATAATAAGTTTATCAGTGGCTTGTAGTGAACCTAAAGCTCCACCACCAATTACCGTTGGGGCAGTATTTGCAGGTTGAAGTTGAGCTGATTTATACTTTAAACTTTTAGCCATACGAAGTGCATCTATATGACCACTAAAATCTTGGGCGAGCACGTTTGCATTACCGATTTGTAATGGAGCCTCATCCATTTCAGTATGATTAGATACAGAAAAAGCATTTGTCTGAACTCTGACATTATTAACGTATAATGCTAAATTAGAATCAGCATGATTGTATGAAACAGCGACATGGTAAAATTTTTCAACTTCCGCCGTGCCTCCAGCTACTATATGGCTTGTACCTGCATTCCTATAAGTAAATGAAAACTTTGCATTTGAATGTAAATCTAAACGATAAAAATTATCAGCATCTTTAGTTCTTGAAAGAATAGTTTGATCAGCACTAAGAGAACCTGACGCAGGACGTACAAAACATTCAAGAGTATAGTTGTCATCACATCAGTGGTCGTTGTAGCTCCATCTGTGCCATCAAAATTTAAAAGCAGTTTTGTGGCAGTATTATCGCCAATGTCAATACCATCATTTCCGTAGACTACACTTGGATATGTAAACGCTGTGGGTATTTGATACACACCGCTAACATAAACGAAAAGCTCAGCTTTGGTGGTTGTATTAGAGCCTTCAGGTAATGCAAACGATTCAGTATTACCATTAATTAAAAAAGTATTCCCATTTACAACAGTGGCAGATGTATTACTGTATGATACACCCCTAGCTTGATCAATTGTTCTATTAATTTTAAATCTACTGGGAATACTAACTACTTTTAAAGTTAAGTTTGAAGCGTTTGGAGCAACTAAAAAATTAATTTCATCTCCATCAGCATTTAAAGTATAAGAATCGGTTGCTTGAGTAATGCCATCAACTATCGCAATCACTTCCCCAGTAAATGTAGCAGGAGAATCTAAAGCAAAAGTTGTTGTAGACGCTCCAGTATTAGTGAAAGTTGCTTCTGAGACAACAGAGAAAGATTCAATAGATATACTTGCATCATCAGGATAAGTCGCCATTATGAATCTCCTCTGAGTGTTTTCCTAATCGGACCATTGTTTCGTAAATCACGAGTTACAATTTCAACAACCATTTTATTAACATCCATATTAGGTTTAACTTGTGCTTCTGCATCTTTAGGTTGACCAGAATTATTAATCTGAACATCAATGGTAGGCATACCCAGACCCTTACCATGACCATTCATTGCACTTAGTGCAGGACCACCGATTGCTTTTGCCATTGGCTTGCGAATTACAAACTCACCTGGCTCAAGCATCGCAGGGACACGATCTCGTTTCATTGCACCACCACCCGCTATCAATTACAGGAGAGATAAACTTTTCTGTTAATTTATCTTGTATTGATCCAATAATTTTTTGCATAAACTGCCCGAATGCATCTTTCGCAGATTCTAACACTCCCTTACCTTCTGCAATACCTTGGAAAAAACCATTAATAGAGTTTTTTAACTCACCTCCAATAGCTAAACTTACATCACTTGCAAATTGTTTAACCATATCACGCTCTCTATTTAGTGCGTCGATTTTTGTCTGGAATGTCTCAATAGCCTCTTCTCTTTCTCTTTGTAACTGCTGCCTTCTTTCTGTGTCCTCTACATCTGCAGCCTGCCTTTCAAGATCAATCATCTCTAATTTTTTTGTAAGTATTTCTCTTGCTGTTTCAAGTTCTTTAATCGCTGCTGAATTTTTAGCCTCTGTAAGCTGCATGGCAAGGGCTTGTTCTTGTTTCGTAAGCTCAATCATTTTTTCTTGGGCAGCTATGTCGGCACCGAGCATTCCTCTTCTCGCATCTCTATCTTTTTGTCCAGTTGTAGCTGTTATAGCACGGTTCTGCGCACGTAGTTTATCAGCCTCTTCAACACCTGCTCTTAGTCCCTCAGTATCAAGCTTTAACTGTTTAGGATCTGTGGC
>LUMQ01000534.1_pt1 | contig 10907 bp, 10 predicted proteins | sample 729621 | NCBI WGS metagenome assembly LUMQ01 (sample SAMN03860259, study PRJNA289734) | marine metagenome | biome: seawater column; feature: ocean; material: water; isolation source: Red Sea water column Station 12 - depth 25m | place: Saudi Arabia: Red Sea | collected 2011-10-15 | depth 25 m | reverse complement strand
GGTTATGGCCCAGTTGGTGCAACATTATCCCTTCTGTTAGCTAAATATAATTATAAGGTATTAATAATCGAGAAAAATCAGGGTCCGTGCAAAACAGCCAGGGCAATCAATACAGACGGCGAACAATTAAGAATATTTGATCAATTTAATATAGCAGAGAGAGTTATCGCTAATTCTAATCAAATTGAAAAAGTTCATTTTTCAAACAAAGATTTAGAACCAATTCAGACAATTATCGCAAGTCTTGATGATACAGAGATGGGTTGGCCCAATCAGGTTCTTTTTTATCAACCAGAGTTAGAAACATTTTTAAGGGAAAAAATAGAAACTTTTCAAAATATTGAAATTAAAGAATCTTGTGAGCTAGTTGATTTTAAAAATACAAATGATGGAGTGGATTTATTTATTAATGAAAAAAATCAGAGTGTTAAATTAAAATCCAAATTACTATTTGGATGTGATGGAGCAAGTAGCTTTATTAGAAAAAAGTTAAATATTAATTTAGAAGATTTAGGATATAACCAAAAGTGGTTGGTATGTGATGCTCATCTTACAAAGGATATTGGCTTAAAAAATGAATTGGTTCAGGTTTGTGATCCCTCACGACCAGGAACCTTTCTTCACGGAAGAAGAGGACATCTCCGTTTTGAATTTAGGGTTATGCCCGATGACGATGAGGATAATATTAAAAAAGAAACATTCGTTTGGGAGCTTTTATCTCCTTGGATAAATAAAGATAATGCTATTTTGGAAAGAGCAGCTATATACACATTTCATGCATGTATCGCAGAAAGATGGAACGAAAATAATGTTTTCATTGCTGGTGATGCTGCTCATCAAATGCCTCCATTCATGGGTGCTGGAATGGGAACAGGTATTAGAGATGTATCTAATCTAGCTTGGAAAGTCGATCTTTTCTTTAAAAATAAATGCACTAAAGATATTTTTAAGACTTATCAAAATGAAAGATACCTGCATGCAAAATGGACAGTTGCACAGACAAAATCAATAGGTGAAATGATAGAGGGATTTTGCGCGGCAGAGGAGGGGAAGAAATACACACCAGAGGGTCCAAGCTATGAAGCTAAATTCCCTCATATACCAGAAGGAGTATTTGGAGATACCTCTGACATGATAACCGGTTGCCCAATACCCCAACCAATACTCAATAGAGAAACTAAGCTAATAAAATTAGACAGAATCATAGCTTCAAAATTTTCAATAATTTCCAATAAAGCTCTACCAAAGTTATCTCCTAAAGCTGAATTAATTTTTAAGCATTTATCAATTCATTTTGAAAAAATTACATCAAATGATGATAAAGAAAATCGATTAAAAAGTATCTTTGATATATATGACTTTGTTTTAGTTAGACCAGATTTATATGTTTATGGTGGATGTGATTTAGAAAATATATCAAATGTTATAGAAAGTCTTGAAGATAAGTTTTTTCTTAAGTTATGATCTAAAAATTATGAAACTATTTACACTAACTATTTTATTATTCCTTTCAAATCAAACTATTGCCTATGACAGAATTTTAGGAAAAGACTTTGCGACTCGTTCTGAAGTTATCGCAACAAATGGAATGGCTGCAACTAGTCATCCACTGGCTACACAAACAGCTATAGATGTTCTAAAGAGTGGTGGCAATGCTATTGATGCTGCGATAGCAGCAAATGCTGTTTTAGGTCTTGTCGAGCCAACAGGATGTGGCATTGGTGGTGATCTATTTGCCATAGTTTGGATTGACGAAGATAAAAAGTTATATGGTTTGAATTCATCTGGCCCAGCACCAAAGGATATGACAATTGAAAAGTTAAAAGCTATGGGCATAGATAAAATTCCTCCATTTGGCCCTTTGCCTGTTACAGTGCCTGGTGCTGTAGCTGGATGGACAGCTCTTCACAAACGTTTTGGCAATAAATCTTTTGAAGAGTTATTTAATAATGCTATCTACTATGCAGATAACGGGTTCCCAATTACTGAGGTTGTTGGATATTATCTTCAACTATCTTCTGAAAGATACAAAGATTATCCAAATTTTAAAGATGTATGGATGCCAAATGGTGAAGCTCTTAAAAAAGGCGATGTTTTCGTCAATAAAGATTTAGCTAATACATACAAACAAATTGCTAAATCCTATGGAGAAAGTTTTTATAATGGTGATATAGCTCAAACAATTTCTGAATTTATAACTGAACAGGGCGGGTTTCTCTCAGTAGATGATCTTAAAAGTTATGAACCAGAATGGATTAACCCAGTGTCATCAAACTATAGAGGTTTTGATGTTTGGGAATTACCACCAAACGGTCAAGGTATAGCTGCACTTCAAATACTCAATATTCTTGAGCAGTACGATATTACTAACATGGGACATAACTCAGCTGAATATATTCATCTTTTTACTGAAGCTAAAAAATTAGCCTATGAAGATAGAGCCAAATATTATGCTGATATGAGTTTTGCAGATGTCCCTGTAAAAGAACTTATTTCTAAAGAATATGCATTAACGAGAAATAAATTAATTAATCCAAAAAAAGCTGCATCTACCTACGATAGTGGTTTTTTCGAAGATGGCGATACTATTTATATGACAGTTGCTGATAAAGATGGAAATATGGTTTCACTCATACAGAGTAATTATCGAGGTATGGGTTCGGGTATGGTGCCACCAAATCTTGGTTTTATGCTTCAAGATAGAGGTGAAATGTTTAGCCTTGATCCAGAACACCGCAACAGTCTAGTGGGTGGTAAAAGGCCATTCCATACAATTATTCCTGCATTTATTACCAAGGATGATAAGCCATTTATAAGTTTTGGTTTAATGGGCGGAGGTATGCAGCCTCAGGGACATGCTCAAATCGTTGTAAATATAGTAGATTTTCAAATGAATCTTCAAGAAGCAGGAGATGCTCCAAGAATTAGACATTTCGGGTCATCGGAACCAACTGGTGAAACTATGCTTAATGGAGGATTTCTTAGCCTCGAATCTGGTATTAATGAAGAAATTCGAAATGAGTTATTAAAATTAGGTCATAACCTTAAAGATGAAAAGGGAGGCTATGGGGGCTATCAAGCAATAATGAAAGTAAATGAAGTTTATTATGGAGCATCTGAAAGTAGAAAAGATGGTCATGCAAGCGGTTACTAGTGAGTAAAAATGATTGGATATGGTGAAGTTATATTTTTTTGGTTTTTAGTCTGGCTATTTGGTATTCAATATCATTATGGAAAGCTCTTACCCAATATAAGACCAAGAGTCTTTTGGTATAGCTTATTAATAATTTCGGGCGTTACGTCCTACTATTTATATCCCTTACTAGAGTCTCTCTTTTTACAAATATAATCATCTTTAGTTACTTTATATAACCAACTATTTACTTCAGTTAGCATATTTGATTTTTCGTTAAACTCTAAAAATGAATTTAATAGAATAGATCTTCGTTGTGCAAAGATTTCACTTTCTGCATAGCTATTAAATAAATATATATTTTCTTTAAATAAAAATTGTTTATTTTTGTACTTAATAACTAGTTTTTGTTTATCTTCATCGTTATTCATATTTTGACAATCAAAAAATGTATCTTCAGCCTGAACTGAAAATGCTAAGAATAGAAATAAAATTAATTTATTCAAAGGTACCAGATACCAAAAACACCTACACAGCAAATAAGTATCATCAGACGTATAAGGATCTTAGAAAAAAGATTGTTACTCCAGCTATCCTGTTTACTTATAGATACAAACAATAAGATTGCATATAGAAGGGGTATAGATAATAACAATTTAGTCATAGTAATATTATATATAAGAATATTTTTTTAATAGAATGTATTAATCAGAAATTATAGAGATTTAAAAATGAAGGTTATCAAAAAATTACTTACTATAGTCATAGGTCTTGGAGTCGGTGCTTTAATTTATTTTGCTTTATGGTCCGTATTTGTATATTTCGGAATAGTTAAATAATTTATGAATACTTCTGATAAGGTCTTGTTCAATGAAAAATGTTCAATCTGTAACATTGAAATTCAACATTATAAGAAAAGATCAAATGTTAAGTTTATTGATTGTAGTGAAATGGATGATAAATATTTAAAAAAACTTCATGTGATTTTAGCTGACGGAAATGAATTGGTTGGTGTAGATGCATTTATCTATGTTTGGAGAAGAACTAAAGGATATAACTGGTTAGCTACACTAACTTCTTTACCGGTCATTAAGCAGATTGCTAAGTTTATTTATTCAATTCTAGCCTTTTTGATTTATTGGCGTTTTAAGATATTCATAAAAAGCTAAAATAACTTATAATAATTGCCTTTAGGAGAGATGGCAGAGCGGTTGAATGCACTGGTCTTGAAAACCAGCAAGGGGGCAACTCCTTCCAGGGTTCGAATCCCTGTCTCTCCGCCACTTAATAAGAAACATGCACGAATTTAATCCTTTTAGTATTAATAAACCTAAATTTTTAGATATCTTAGGTTTTTCAGATTTTAATCTTGATAAAGATAACAAAACCCTTGAGCTTAAATTTAATGCCTCTGTTGAGCTAACACACTCAAACGATACAATCGTTCAAGGAGGATTTGTGACTGCTATGCTTGATTCATGTATGGCACAACTTGTTTTAGCTTTAACAAATGGTCAAGTAAATCCATTAACCCTTGATATCAATGTTCAATTTCTTAGACCTTGTACTGTTGGGGAGATTCTCGTAAGAGCTAAGTATATAAAAGAGGGCAGAACAATCGCATATACCAGTGCAGAGCTTTTTCAAAATGAAAAGATTGTCGCCAGTGCAACTGCTACAAGCAAGTTAGTCAAATAATGTTCTTTACTGGTGCATCTGGTTTTGAAGAGGGCTATGCCAAAAAAGATAACTTAGAAATTTATTACAGGGATTATGGACCTTCAGATGGTATTCCCGTCCTATTAGTTATGGGTCTTGGTGGGCAGCTAACATTTTGGCCGCCTTACATGATAAAAAGTCTTCAAGATTCAGGCTATAGACCTATAGCGTATGACAATAGGGACATGGGCTTATCATCAAGATTTAACTCTAATCCAACTTTTTTAAGTAACTATTTAAAATACTATCTAAACATGCCTATTAAGTCAGAATATAAGCTTGATGACATGGCTAATGATGCAGTTATGCTCTTGGATTATTTAAATATTAATAAATGTCATGTAATTGGCATGTCTATGGGAGGGATGATTTCACAAATATTGGTAGCCAATCATCCAGATAGATTTTTCTCTTATACACAAATTGCTTCAATGGTGTCGACACCCAATCCTTCAAATGGCCCAAGTTTTAAAGTTATAAGATTATTACAAGAGAGAGCATTTAAAAATGCATCAAAAGAAGAGAGGATAGATAGGGCTGTTAGGTTAGTTTCGACTATTGGGATGAAAGGATATAACTACAATACAGATGAATTTAGGAATGAAGTAGGTCAGTCCATCGATAGAAGTAAAGATGATACAGGTTTCATAAGGCAAATGGCTGCCATTCTTGGTACTAAAGATAGAATTAAGAAAGTAAGTAATATTAAAACCTCGACACTTATAATTCATGGAGATATTGATCCATTAGTCAAACCAAAAAATGCCTTTCATGCTAATAAGCTTATAGCTAATAGTGAGCTTTTGATGATTGAAAATATGGGTCACTTAATTGAGGAACCTGTTTTCAATAAGTTTAAAGAGGAACTCATTCAACATCTGGATAAAAATTGTTAACAAGTAAAGCTAAGATCGCATATGCAACGGGTGCTGTACCAAATGGTATCAAAGTTGATATGTTTACATTCTTTTTACTTTTTTATTATGGAAACGTTGTTGGTCTAGAGCCAGGATTAGCTGGCTTAGCTATTGCTATAGCATTATTTTTTGATGCTTTTACAGATCCAATTATTGGATCAATTTCTGATAGAACAAATTCTTCTATAGGAAGAAGACATCCTTATTTATTTGCATCTGTAGTTCCGATTGTAGTTGGGTATGTATTTTTATTTATGCCAAGATCAGATTGGGAATTAACACAAGCATCTTTATTTATCTGGATGCTTTCCTTTTGCATTATTACAAGATTTGGTATGACACTATTCGATGTCCCCCATAGAGCATTAGGTGGAGAGATTACAAAGGATTATGACGAAAGAACATCATTATTTTCTATTCGAGAATTATTTGCATGGTTAGCAGGACTATCAAATGCTTTTTTAGGCTACTATGTTTTCTTCGCTTCAACTCCTGAGTATCCAAAAGGTCAACTAAACCCTGACGCCTGGGCTCCCTTTGGTTATACAGGGGCGGCTATTATGGGTTTATTTATTATTATTTCTTCAATAGCTACATTGAGATATGGAACTGCTTTATCGTCTTGGGAAGGAAGAATCACTTTAAAAGATATATTCACAGAAATTAGACTGGCATTAACTAATAAGACTTTTGTAATATTCTTTTTTGGCTCATTTGGCTTATCGGTAGCATGGGGTCTAGGAAATACCCTAACTTTATATATAAATACTTACTTTTGGGAATTATCTGGGACGCAAATTACATTATTTTTACCAATGTATGTTGTGTGTGCATTCCTGGCATTTGCATTTGCTCCGAGATTAGTAAAACTTTTTGAAAAGAGGAGCATAATTTTACTATCTATGTTTTTAACAGGAATAATTTATCCAGCTCCACTTTTGCTTGGTTATTTTGATTTAACACCTCCAAAAGGAACTTATCAGTTAGTTATGTTTTTATGGATATTTATTCTAATTGGTATAACCAATAATATTATTGGCAATATGATTCGTGATTCTATGGTTGCTGATATAGCTGACGAAGTAGAGTTAATTACTGATAAAAGACAAGAAGGGGTTCTCTTTGCTGCGCTAGGATTCTTACAAAAGGTTAATACTGGATTTGGAACTGCAATAGCTGGCTTTGTTTTAAGTATTATTGGATTTACGTCCACCAATCCTACAGATGATCAAGTTTTCTTTTTAATCTCAGCACAAGGTGGTTTAGTTCCCATAATGCTATTAATACCCATTGCTATTTTCTATTTCTATAATCTTGATAGAGAAAAGCACAGATTAATTCTAGAGGAGTTGAATCTTAAGAAGTCTTAATAGCTTTAATTATTCTTTTCCAAAGATTTTTTTCAGTAGCACCAACTTTTGAGATTGATAAATTTAAGAAAAAATTCTTAATGTGTAAAAGAATCTCTTCTTTTCTTGTTGTTTGAGCTTTATTGAATTTTTCAGTTAGAATTTTTAGCTGTATTTGATTTCTTACTTTTTCATCTTTTTTTAATGAGTCAACATTGCATATCATTTCTATTCTTATACACGATTCAAGCATTTCATCTTTAGAATGCAAATCGAATTTATAATCAAATATTTCCTTATATGAATTATCTAAATTGGTTAAATCAGATGGATCTTTCTTTTCAGTAACATATTCAAATAGTTTCTCTAAATCATTAATAGACTCTTTATTTCTCTTATCTTTTTCATCTTTACGTAATTTAATAATTTGATTCTGAAGAGATTTGTATTCTTTAGATTTATTTATTAGATCAAATTTTGGAAGTAATTCTTGAAGATCCGTAATCTCATATTTTTTTAGATCTTTTAAAACAAGATTTAACTCATCAAGTTGGAGTTGTTTGTTTTTATTTTGTTCTTCAAAAAATCTATCCCCAGATGATATAAATTTTTTCCATAACGTTTTTTCTACTTTATGTGGTAACTTATCAAGAAGGTTCCAATCTTTTTTAAGGTTCATATATTTAGAAATATTTTCATCCATATCTTCTGAATTTATTTTGGCAACAGATTCAATTATTCGTTCTTTTTTTAATTTAATCTGTTCGTTTTGTTTATTAATTTCATCAAAAATTGGTTTTTTAGCATCCATAAAATCTGACTTAAGTTTTCTAAATACATCGTCTCTAACAGGTGCATGACTATTCCATGAATCATCAAACTTTCTTAACTTACTTCTTAGGATCCTAATAGTTGGAAACTTATTATTGTTTTTCTGAACAAACTCATTTAGATCCTGGGTTATCTGTTGTTTTTTTGTTGCGTTTACTAACTTTTGTTTATTGAGTTCCTCGAAGAAATCACCGCAAGGTAACCAGGCTTTATCAACATAAGTTCTAAATATGTTCCATTGTTTTTGCGAAGCCGTTTTAGATGTCTGATCCAACGCCTGCCACTGAGCTTGAATTTTATGAATCTTATCTGCTTGTTTTCGAGGGTTTTTAAGCGGGTTATCTGCTATTTCTTTTATTTTGTTTACTAGCTCGTCTCTTTTTGGGTTAGTTGCAAAAGATGAAATATCATCAAAATATCTCGAAAGGGCTACTGTTGCATTAAGCTTATGTTTGAGCTTATTAGGAATTTTCCCTTGTATCTTAACTAATTTAAGTGCTTCTCTTGTGAGTTTTTGACCATCTCTAATAACACCGCTATCAAATGATTGATTCGCTTTTGATATTAATTCAATAATTTGATCAGTTCTTTCCATTTTTTTGATATATCGCGTTTATAATTAGAGTAATGAAAAATAGAATTTTAACAGGTATTACTACTTCAGGCACCCCACACTTAGGAAACTATTTTGGTGCTATTAGACCAAGCCTTGAATTAGCAAGAGAATCAAATGATTCTTTCTTTTTTTTAGCAGATTATCATTCAATTATTAAAGTAAATAATCCCCAAGAGGTCACTTCATCCATTGAGAATATTGCTCTTGCATGGCTTTCGAGTGGATTGGATACTAAAAGCTCTTATTTTTATAAGCAATCTGATATTAGAGAAATATTAGAATTAAGTTGGATACTTCATTGTGTAACAGCAAAGGGATTAATGAATAGGGCACATGCTTACAAAGCATTAAAAGAAAATAATGATGACGACAAAGGAATAAATATGGGTTTATTCTCTTATCCAATTTTGATGGCTGCTGACATATTAATGTTTAATTCAACACATGTTCCCGTTGGCCCTGACCAGCTTCAACATCTAGAGATGACAAGAGATATTGCTAACAGATTTAATCATATATTTGGCAATACTTTTGAAATTCCAGAGGCAATTATTAATGATGATGAGTCAATTCCAGGAATAGATGGAAGAAAAATGAGTAAATCTTATAACAATGTAATTCCTTTGCTTTGTGATGAAAAAACATTAAGAAAATCAATTATGAAGATTGTAACTAACTCACTTGAGCCTGGTGAGCCCAAAGATCACAAAACCTGTAATGTTTTTAGTCTTTATACAAATTTTGCATCAGATGAAGAAATAGCTGAGCTTAAGGAAGAATATAATAATGGCATATCTTGGGGTGACGCTAAAAACAAGCTTTTTGATAAGGCTAATGATTCTCTATTACCAATACGGGAGCAAAAAAGGTTCGTCCATTAGCGCAAGAATTCATTGAAGAAATTCGTTCAAAAATAGGTATCTCTTAATAAAGTGAAGAAACCAATGTTCTGGCTAAAATCAGGGCTTTTTGCTGTTGGTCTTGGTATGTCCTTTGTATATGCAATCATTCCACCTTTAGCAAGGGACTTAGGCCTTTCAGAAATACAAGCTTCATTTATTTTTTCTTTATCTGCTGTAGCTTGGGCAATGACGTCTGCACCATGGGGGAGAGCGTCTGATAAATATGGAAGAAGAAATATAGCAATACTTGGATATGTTGGATATTCAATATCCATGATAATTCTTATATTGCCAATATATCTAGCAGATAAAAATATTCTAAGTGCTGCATTTGTATTTCCACTTTTAATATTAGGTAGAACAATTTATGGATTATTGGGATCGGCTACAAGACCTGCATCGTTTGCTTATATTGCTGACATTACACCTAAAAGTAAGAGAACCAAGAAATTTGCTAGGTTTGAATCAAATTTTCTTTTAGGCACATTGGTTGGTCCACTTTTAGGTGGGTATTTATATTTGATATCAGCATTAGCCCCCTTTATTTTCTTCTCTATTTTAGGAATCGTAGTTGCTATGGGTGTATTTTTTACACTTGAAAATAAGCCTATGGAAGTCTCAGAAATTCCAACAGCTAAATTATCGAGACTTGCGCCTACCGTATGGCCTTATTTAGTATTTGCATCAGTATTGAGTCTTTGCTCGGCATCGTTATTACAATCCATTGGTTTTTATTTAACAGATAATTTCGATAATCTTGAAGATATAACATTATTAATCAGTTTTACATTTGTTCTTTTATCCATATCTACAATTGTTAGTCAAAATATGTTTACTAGTATGTTTAATTTAAATAATTATAAATTACTGATATATGGTTGTTTAATACTTACTTTTTCATATTGCGTAATGGCTGTATCCGACTCAATTGCAACATATTTTTCTTCCATTATCCTTCATGGAGTGGGTTTGGGTATGGTCAGACCTGCTAATTCATCCGGACTCTCAATAGCACAACAACCTGAATACCAAGGTGAAGCCGCAGGACACTTGGGGTCAGTTCTTCCTATAGGTCATATACTCACACCTATAGTAGCTATGCCTTTGTACATTTATAATAGCTCACTGTTGTACTTTGCAAGCGGAATTTTGTGCTTTATTTTGTTTGTTTTTATAGTATTACACCCAATATTTAAATATAGATATGAAGACTAAAAAAGGACTGTTGCTTATAAACCTTGGAACCCCTGATGATCCAGGATATTTATCTGTCTTTAAATACTTAAGACAGTTCCTAATGGATCCAAAGGTTATTACTGTTCCATACATTCTCAGATTTATTCTTGTAACACTTATCATTGTTCCTTTCAGGGCTTTTAGTTCTGGAAAGATTTACAAAAAAATATGGACTGGAAATGGCTCGCCTCTCATAGTAAATAC
>LUMQ01000473.1_pt1 | contig 10914 bp, 8 predicted proteins | sample 729621 | NCBI WGS metagenome assembly LUMQ01 (sample SAMN03860259, study PRJNA289734) | marine metagenome | biome: seawater column; feature: ocean; material: water; isolation source: Red Sea water column Station 12 - depth 25m | place: Saudi Arabia: Red Sea | collected 2011-10-15 | depth 25 m | reverse complement strand
GTGCATTAAACTTGGACTTAGCAATTGCTTGCTTTTCAAGTTCAAGTTCCTTAGCGTAGCGAGCCTCAAATTCAGCCTTAACCAAATCGTATGCTCGGTCCTCTTCCTTTTCTGCTCGGAAAGCCTCGTAAGCCTTCTCAAGGTTAGAAGGAGAAAGGTCAAGAGTTTCAACACCCTTTTCCGTTCTCATGTATTCAAGAGATTCCATGTCGTCTTCTTCCTTCATGTAGTCGCCTTCTTCTTCTTCCATGAATGCGCTATCTGCTTTCATTTCATCTTTAGAACCGCCGTAGTCTTCCGACTCCATAGTAGTTCCGGCTTCTTCCATCTTCATATCATCTCGCTCATCCTCGGAATCATCCTTCAACAAGACGGTATTTTTCAGTTCTGCCATAACATCGTTAAATTCGGCTAATGCCTTTTCAATTTCACTCATTTTTTTGTCCTCCTTAATTATATTAAATTTGGCTTCGGGATTAATCCCTTCTTCACAAATTGTGATTTCATGCAATTCCAACTTATCAATTTCTTTATAACTCCCAACATCGGGGTCATATTTATTGGCTTTGTTAATTGCCTGTCCTCCAATTGAGAAGGAACGAAGTTTCCCACGGCGTATGTCCCGTGCGACTTCCTTTGCCTTCTCAAGTATAATTGTCTAAGACTTCACCCACTTGAACATTAGAGTGGGTAATCATCACATTACGAAAGCGGTCATTTTTCATAAATCCATCTGCCGCATCACGGATTGCGTTAAGAGTAATTTTATCGTTTTGCTTATCCACCACATCAACGGAGGCGTAGCCAGCAATAACACACTCTTTGTTTTCCTTGAGAATGACAAATTCCCCACCATCGGTAGGTGCATTACCAAACATAGGAGTCTCCAACTGCATGGTAATTAGTAGGTTAAAAGACTATATAAATATTATCTACTTTCTGTAGGTTTATTTTGCATTTTGTTATATTTATCTCCCCTAGCGTCATAAAGTCCCTCGTTAGATTCTTCCGGTGCAGGTTTAGTTTCATATCCTGTAAAAGCCAACCACATTTTTTCATCCTCCACGGGAAGGTATCTAATGTGAAGTTTTGAATCAATGTCCTTTCCTTTTAACATATATTCGTGATAACCATGTCGGTGTGCGCCCAACATAACCTTCCCCTTATCAATTAGAATATCATCTTGTGGGGCAGAAACTAACTTACAAGGGTATTTACCTGCCTCCCCCAAAAAGTCATAGATGTTCTCCTTTGACCCCACATCTATTTCCCACACATTTTCAAAATCCTCATGCTTAACCACGAAGTAAATTTTTTCATCCTTACTTAACCACATCAAAAAATTTCCAACTCGCTTATCCATTTTATTAAGGGTCTTATCGTCGTGATGAAATTTATCCTTGCCAACGATACCGTAGGCGTCCCCCATCTGCATAAGTCTCCTTTTCATTTTAGTCATTCCGTTTTTATCACCAAATAGTCGGTTAACCAAATCTGCATCGTGCTCCATCGCTCTTTTGAAAATGTTTTCAATGCTAAGGGTTCCGTGATTTTGTAGAATCTCTTGAACAAACGACATGAACCTACCGTTATCCTTACCATAGGCCCTTTTGATTTCCTTCTTCCATACCTCCATATCGGGGTATGCGTTCTTTGACATGAGGTTCTTTTCCTTGAAGCCGTGAAAAATTAAACCATCCATGTTGAGTTCCAAGTCCATTTTCGCAATACCATGAACGCCGTCCGTAATAACATACGATTTCTTGAGAGCCTCTACTGTGTAGTCGGCTAAACTTTTCTTTCCATTCTTAGTTAAGAACTCTAATGTAATAAGTTTATCCGATTCCACGGCTTCCGGAATTTCGTGAAACTTGGCATTATAAAGGCTATAACCTTTCTTCGCATTACCCATAACCTCGTCTACCTTCACACGAATAATTTTACCTTCCTCTACATCGGCCTTGGTATTTACAGTTTTACCAACCTCCGCATAATACTCTCCCTTGAATTCCCTTGCCTTTGGGGTGTCCTCTTCTACCGGACCAATACCCACAATATATGTGTTAGATTTATTTTTGTTAATTCTTTTTGATAGAACGATTACATCTAAATCAATAATTTTTTTCCACTTAATCCACTTGGGGTTTTTCTTCTTTCCAATTACATACGAGGATTTAGCATCCTTAATTACAACCCCCTCGGAGGTTGGATTATTCATAATGTCCATAGCATATTCTTCAATTTCTTCGTAAGAGTCTGCTTCTCTAGTGTTACTCTTATTGGGAAAAAGCATGATTTCATTAGTAAGGGCGGTAAATTCTGCAATTAGAATTTTTAACCTATCTTCCATTTTTTCCATAGCAACGGATTCATCATCATAGGACATAATATCAAAAATATGAATTTTAATATCCCCCTCGCCCTTTTCTTTTTTATTGATATACGCTAAGGTATCGGCACGAATTAGTGGCTCCTGTTCCTTGTAAAGAACAGCCTCTCCGTCTAAAATGCAATTCTTAACTTCTTTTTTCTTTAGGTAGTCAACACACTTTGGAAATTTTTCTGTAATGTCATTTCCCTTGAAGGAATAAATTTTAACGCTATCCCCTTCTTTGTGAACTTGAACTCTTAACCCATCGTATTTTTCTTGAACGATAAACTCTCCGGTCATTCCCTTAATTTCTCTCAAGTCGTCAATGTCAAAAATCCTATACATCGGCTTATTCGGAGTAATAAACTTAACTTTCTCCTCTTCTTTCATTAGGACAGGTCTTGCTGTTAAGGACGCATATAATTGTTTTGCTCTCCTATCCTTAACATCTAAAGTTTTGTCCGAGTAAAGAATATCTGTTTCCAAATCAGGAAAAATATTCTTATACTTATCCTGTTCTAATAAAGTTCTTAATTCAACAACAAGTTTTTCCCATTCATAGTCGTAAGCCTTTGGGTTTTCAATAGCCGTTAAATATGTGGCCTTTACCCTATTAGTTAAGGACACAGTATTTTTATGAATAGAAAAATTGTCGGAAAACATTTTTATCCCCCTCATGCTTCATCGGAGGGAACGAATGCGGCTTCTTCACTAACCTTTAGGGTGTGTTTATACCGGCGATGTTTTTCGAGGGCTGTTTCTAATGCGGCCTCTAAATCCTTATCTTGAGAATCCTCCGGAACCTCCGAGTCCTCGGTTCGGGGCATACCCCTATCCTCTTCGGTGCTTTTGTAAAACAGATTCTCCGGTAGGAGTTTATGTCCTCGGCTTTTCTTAACCTCTTGAATAGAACCCGCCTTTGCTTTAGCGGCCATACTTTCAACATTCATTGGCTGTGGCTTAATTTGTTTGTAGGGGCGTTCTTCCCCGGTTTCAGCCATGAGTCCCAAAGCATTAGTGATGATTGACTCCAACTCAACGAGTCGGGTTAAAAGCATCCTTTTATCTCTTAAATCGTCTGTTGGTTGTTCTCCTACCATACTCATAGTGTTCCCTCCAATTTTTCTACTAATTCATCTAATTCTGACCAGTCCATTTTAGCGATAGCATCACCCGTTGGAACTGGACCGGCGGTTTGCATTGATGGGCGGGGGGTGTGAACAACCATCCCCGACTTCATCAAATTCATGCTTGAGTCTTTGACCTGTGTTTCTAAATTTTCAATCCTCGTGATTAACATTTTAATAATTTCTACTACTTCATCCATTATTCTTCCTCCTCGTATACCATTTCGTATATTTCTTCGTATAGTGCCTCGTATCGCTTTCTTAGGTGGGCTAGTTTTTTGATTAGTTTGAGGTTCTCCTCGTCCATTTCTTCTAACTCACCCTCTTCCGCTGAATCTACTATACTGCCCAATGTATTTATAACTTTTGTTAGTTTAAGGTATTCCTCCCCAAAGAATTTTGTGGGTTCTGCGTCTTGAAGGTGGGTTTTTAGTCGCCGCCTCTCTTTTGTGCTAAGTTCTTCCAAGTTCATTTTTTCTTCGTCTTTAGGAAAACCCGTAGTGTAGTCAAACTCCATATCAATGTCCAAGGAGTTAACGACCCTTCTTTCCCTCGTTGAAAATATTGTAGGTGAGTGCTTGGATAAAATTGTAAGAACAATCCATTCTGCGTAGGTCTTGCTGTTAGGGGCCACGGACACCGGGACATCTAACTCATTTTCAACAAACTCTTCCTCCATGAAAATATCTGTAAAAATTTCAATACCGAAATCGTATGAGGTTAAAATCCTATACAGATTCTCTAAAACCCTTCTTCTTGGGATTCGTCCCAATGGAATAGCGTTTGTAATTCTAGTTTTCATTCTCGGCCAAACTACCATAAATCGTGAAATGTTTGCCTCGCCCCCTTCTACTGTGGAAGGAAGTTCCCTATCCGTAAGGGTTTTAGCCGCCACACCGATAAAATTAGCCAAGAAAAGAATCCTTCTGTCAGGTTTGATGTTAATTTTAATGGGTAAAACTTTTACCAAGGCATCATAAAACGCTAAGAGATTATCAGTCATAACCCCGCCGGACAGTTCTTCTTGTAGTTTCTCAATATTGACCTGTAGGGAAGAACCTGACCGTCTAAACATGCCTTGGTAAGACCTAGCATTTTCGGGCCTATCAAACCTAACGAACCTATTATTAGGCCCAACTCTTAGCACATCGCCATCTCCGCTTAGTCTAAAATAGCCCTTTAATCGCTCAACAATTTTTGTAATATCACCTTCCGATAGTAAGTCCATAGAAGAAATAAATCTCTTCATATCCTCATCTAACTCTACCTCGTTAGACTCCACGCCCGATTGAAACGCTTTAGCGGCTCTAATGTATTTGTTGATGTTTTGAGTAGTTAATTCTTTAGGGTCCTTATCCTTGATATGTTGAATAATATACTGCTTTAGATTAAAACTCTCCATCACCACTCAATCACCTCAAACCTGCTTCCACTTTTTACTCATTTTAGGTCCGCCCTGAACAAAGTCCGGGACTGTTGGATTTTTTTCCCACTTCTCCGGAGGTGCTTCGGGAACCCCCACAGCCAAGTTCTTTTTAATTTGTTTTTTCTTATTATCTAATTTTTCTTTAATTTTATCATTCATCTATTTTCCCCCTGAATTTTCTATCTGCGAATTCTTGACCCATTCTTGAGGTTTGACCCAATTCATAGCCATAGGACCTTCTTCTAATTTTATCAAGAAGGGGTTTTTTACCCGGCCCCTTTACATAGTCTAATATCTTATCACGAGTTCTTTTTGTTTTTTCCTCTAAATCGTTTGCAATTTTATCTATTAAACTGCTATCAAAAATTTCATTAATAGATTCTTCTCTTTGTTGTAATGATTGGAAGTTTTCAGCACTAATTTTTCCGTTCATAAATCCGACATTTATAACATCATCATTCGGTCCCTCATCACCACTATAATATCCCCTAATATTAAATGTTAAGGTTCTTTGGTAAGCGTTCATATAAACCTTTAATTTAATTGAAGAAAACTTTGTGTTCGGGGTAGTATACGAAAATCTTGTTTTTAGATAATCTGTTAATTGATTCATAAGCCCGTCTTGAATATTAATTACCTCTAAATTACTACTAGGTGCGGAAACATCGCCGCCCTGCAATTCATATTCTAATTTTGCTTTTTGTCCTTTTGTAACTTCTATATGTGCAATATCTCCCGGCCTTGACGCAGATGCTTCAAAGTCAATTTCCTTTATATCCACATAGGGGTCCCTGTTTGTCCCAGCCACCAAAAACGCCGTTGTCGCATCATCCATGCTACCCTCAAAATCTGCTTTTGTAGCAGAATAAGAGCAAGCAGATTCCGAAACATTGGGGTCTGTTACATCTCTTCCAAAAGTTACACTACCCGTGCATACGACAAAAATTTCTCTTCTTTCAGTTCTTGTTCTTACTAAGCCACTTTTTCTATCATCCAATGATATGTAAAAACCACTTCCTGTAATGCCCGGATAATATAAAACACCAAGCATACGACCAGTTAAATTATCAATTGTTAAGTCCTGTAAAACAATGGTATTTTCGTTTGAGGCCTGTTCTCTAAATATTTTAGTCATTAATCCCTTAGCGGTCATAGTGGGGCTAGTTTGTCTTAAAGCCCCCTCATATAGTTTCTTACCTCTAGGTTCTACAAATTGTTGTGTTTCCTCGCCGCTATAAAATCTCTTAGGTTCATAAACCCTTCTAACAATGTCCACCATTTCTAGGTTTAAGTCATCTATTTTATTTACATCAACGGTATATCTACTCTGGGTAGTTTTATCCATATACCTTTCCACATCTACTTCTTCAAGGATTAAATTGGTCTCTGTGTTAGATTGAAAGTCCGGCAAACTAAATTTAAATTCAAAAATTACTGTCATTCCTATGTCAGCCCTAGAGGAGTCTCTCATTTTTAGTAGGAAACCATATTGAAGAGGAGCCGTTTCTTTGAAACTGGATTCGGTTCTTAAACTAAACTCCATATTTCCTGCAATATCAATAAATCGTGCAAAGTTGGTTCCCCTGAAATATTGTTCCATATCCGATAGGGCCTTCTTAAATTCTTCTAAATAAATTGTTTGCTTTTTCTTAGCAGATACATACATCGGAATTTCGCCCTTTACCTTTAGTAAATCGTTAAAGGTTTGAATATTAGTAAGGTCCTTAAGAGTTGTAGGCATACCAGTATAGGATTTTTCTAATCTAAACCCTCTTTGCGCTCCCGTTGGTTGTGAAAAACCCGGCAAAGAAGACGCGATAGCGTCCTCAATAATTGAGCGTATAACTTTGCTTCTAAATCTATTCTGTCTTCCTTCTAGTGATGTAATAGGACGAGTTAAACCGTTGTTTTCGTAATAGTTTAATAGGCCCACACCTAACTTATCTGTAATTTCTTCCTCTATCTCTTCTGGAATAGAATAGGGGGCTTCATCATCTATGCTTAACTCACTAAGACCTTTTAAGAAAGATTCAAACTCTTCTAAATCTGCATTAATGTTTTTATTACTAAAAGCAAAAACAGCATACGGATAATTATTTAATCTTCTGATACCACCAATAGGGTTACTATCCATGTATTGAAAAAGTAAATCCCTTGAACTAGCAACTCCTGATTTTTCTAATCCTCTTCTCGTTATAAATTTTCTAATTTTTCTTAGCATCTGTGCCTTTAACTTAGGAGAAAAATATTTGTCTAAAAAATCATAATTAAGTTTTAATTCCAGACTCCTTGCTCGGCTCATTCTTTCGTTGTAGGGGGCTAAATCAACAATTGCCGCCCCATCATATCGCTTATCAGTATAAGAGGGGTCAAAAAATGAATAAAGGTCAACTTTATCTGCATTAGCAACAAAGCCTACGCTTTTAACATCAAATCTCCCTACAACATCGGCCACTTTATCCATGATTGGTTTAAAATCATTTGCACCGTATAATACGCCTCTTGATAAATCATACAGGGAAGTAGCATATGCCCCAACGCCTATTTTAATATTGGTTTCACCGTCATTGTCGGTGTTTAATCCCCTATTTCCCAATGGGTTAGTTTTGACAAATTTACTAACAACGGACTGTTTAAATTCACTACGCATATCACTCATTCCTGTAGCAATAGGAACTAATGCCACTAAATTATCCAAGTCAAATTCTAATCCCATTTGCACTAATTGTAAAATTGTCAATTTGCGTCCAAGTTTTTTAGAACTTTCAATAATCCAATTGTAGTCTTTGGGGTCAATTGTATAGAACTCTAAACCACGATTAGGAGTCTGCTCATTTTTATACTTAACCTCTTCAAGATTTTCTTTTCCAATTATGTTACCAAGACTGCTTACGCCTTCTGCTATACCGTCAAAAAAACCATAATTTTTTATAGTATCTAAAATTCCTTTAAGTCTAACCTCCTTAACTAAATGAATAGTGCAGGCCTCACTTAATTGTTTTGCTTCTTCGTCTGTCATTAAACCAGCCGACTTCTTAATAATCATCACGGAACCCTCCTTTCTGTTCTGCTATCCACATTATTATTTGCCGCTTCTTTTGGCAGGCCACTAAATCTCTTTGGGGGACCCTTCTCCATAGTAGTTTCCCCAGCCACTTGAGCCTTAGTATTTCCGGTCATTAGTGCCTGTTCCTGTAATTGTCCTAACTGAGAGCGGTCAATATTTGTTCCTGCGTATGGGTCGGTTTCAATCATTTTTTCATCCTCGGCTTCTAAATCAACATCAATCAATTCCTTAGCAGGGAACTTCTTAAAGACGAAATCTCCATCCTCATTCATATCCACATCAAATCCTAGATTTTTCATATTAACTGCAAGTTGCAATTCCATTTCTCTTCTCCGCATGACGGCCATTTCGTCCTCTTCCTCGCTTCGGAGGAGTTGAACTTTCCAATCGGTAATACCAAACTCTTTCATTAGGAACGGGAACATGTATTTGTTGTATACATTTTGTGCTTGTTCAACGGCACGATTCGTGACTAGGATTTGCATACCCTCGTTATTAAGACCGCCACCAGTAGTGGTATCTCCGGTGAAGACATTACTTACCCCGTAGAAAGAAGAAATTCTAGTTCGCAAATCATCCTTAACATTGATATAATCCATCTCCTTGATAGTGTTTGTAAAGGAAACCCAATTTACATTTCCACCGGAACCTCCCTCGGTTTCAATTCCCATAATAGGAATATAGTGAGGGTCTCGTTCTAACTTTTCTTTAACACCTCTCCAATATTTAACTAAAGACTCCATGTTATTAGTTTGAACCGTTAGAATACCTCTTGGGGTTCTTGCCTTATTGTAAAGGGTGCTGATGTAAGACTCCATAGCGGCAAGAGTAAATATGTGATTAAATAGTGTAAGAACTGGTGGGTGTCCGTAAAGTCTAGACGGCGAGTATTTGCTAAAATGAACAACCTCTCCCATGATGTAATTCTGCTCATTCTTTCCGGATTTATTTACAAACTCAATAGCATGAAGGTCGCCACCACAAACACCGCACTTATCGTATTTATCCTCACTAACAAAGTCTCTATGTGTAATGCAAGTATAACGAGAATGTCCTCGGTCGCCGTCCTCATCCACCTCAATGTGCATTGTGGTCGGGTCCCCTCGGTAAAGTTCATTGATTTTTGACATCACTACCCGTCCCTTTTTGTCCAAGTAATAATCCTTAACTAAAATTAAATAAGCATCGTCTAGAACATTCAAGTCGGTTTCTAATTCCTTTAAAACATCAATAAACATTTGGTGTGATGAATTAATATACCCCTCAAAGAACTCATAGGCATACATTTTTTGGTTGAGGTCCGGCCTTCTTAAATCAAAGGACCCGCAATTTGAACATTGTTCTACTTCTTTATGATGTTCATGTCCACAGTTATTACACTTCAAGTCAAATGCCTTAATCCATTCATAGCCTCGTCGGAAAATTTCTGTTTTTAGTTGCACCAAACAGGTTCTAACCACCGTAGAGTTTTCAGCCGTTTCGTAGAGATATTTTCCTGCGTAGTGCTGGGGCATTCTTCTCTCTTGGATGCCCATATTATATACTTGGTCATTAGCAGGAGTCGGTGTTCTTCTCCTAATTAAATTACGAAGGGTGTCTCTCAGTCCCATATTTAGTCCTCCTTAACGATAGAGTCCACGGCGTTCATGTAGTCCCACCGACTGTTTTCCCTATATTTGATAACATCGGCTTCCTGTATATTATACTTTTGTAGTTCGTCCTTATTTACAGCATCTTTCCAATTTTCCCACTTGATGAGTTTGAAAATTTCCTCAAGGCGAGTCTTGGCCCACGGCTCCTTCTTGAAGTTTTGCTTAATCATAATTGCCTCTTGAAGAAGTTTGCCCTGTTCTTTTTTCATTCGTAGGTGCGGGATAGTTTTTTCTAATAACTTAGTAATGTCCCCCTGACTGTAAAAATTTAATCGGTGCTGACTTCGGTTATTTTCGCCAACCTTTTGGTCAAGGTGAAGGCGACCAATTTTCAATTGATTTTCCATTTCCTTGAAGAAGGCCTTGCCTCGGTCGCCCGTAGCAATCATGCCCACACGAGGAGCGTATTTTGCATCCATTGTGATGTAGCCATCGGAGTCAATGAATCCAGCCACATAGGAAAAAAGGTCCTTTTTGATTTCATCCGAGAAGATGAAATATTCACCGTCCACATTGATGGCGTCTATTTTCTTAAGCATTTTTGAAATCGTCTGCGGGGTTGTAGAACGGTGGTATGACGAGGGCAACAGGGAATGAATAGTGTTGCTGGTGATTCCCGGATTATTACAAATGGTTTTCACTAGCATATCCTCCAATACTTTTTGTCGTGGCTTACGAATAGATTGATGAGAGATATTTTTTAATATTTCCTTGATTGCCTTCTTGGAGGATTTAAACTTTTTAACCTCGGTTGTGTAATCCTCTCCGTAGTCTAAACCGGACTTTGTAATATCGGCTTCCCACATTTTTACCAAGTTATCAATAATTGTTTGTCGGGTTTCACCGTCTTTGATGTGGTATAATTTTTTTAACATGCCAATGTTTGGCGTGAGCATTTTAACTGATTTCTTAAATGGACGAAGCCAATAAATACTATCCAATGAATCGTCTAGGTGTTCGGTGTAGGCCTTAATTAGATGGTTAATGGTAGAAGACATTTTTTCTCTTGTCTCCCCCTTGAGAGTTCTTCTAATAACTCTTAGTTCCTTAACTACTTCGGGAATGGTCTTTTCCTCAATTAGAGGTTCCGTAGGCATTTTAGTAATATGTTCTCTAGCCTCGGTAAAGTTAATTGATAGGTTAGACGAGATGTCCTTAATAACTTCGGTTTCATCATGGCATTGATATTGTAGCCACGAGTTTTGAATTTTTGCCGCCTCTCTAATTTTTTCATCAATGTCCTTCACTTGAGATTCTGCTTGGTCCAACTG
>LUMQ01001338.1_pt2 | contig 10920 bp, 18 predicted proteins | sample 729621 | NCBI WGS metagenome assembly LUMQ01 (sample SAMN03860259, study PRJNA289734) | marine metagenome | biome: seawater column; feature: ocean; material: water; isolation source: Red Sea water column Station 12 - depth 25m | place: Saudi Arabia: Red Sea | collected 2011-10-15 | depth 25 m | reverse complement strand
ACAACTTCTTCCTTTGTATTCTTTATTCTCTTTCTTCAGTGGGTCGGGTATCGATAGATATATCACAAAAGATAATTTACCATCGTGATCGTGCGGTGGATTAAACTCATACTGACGTTGATAGTTACACCACAAAGCAGTCAAAGCGTATTCTGGTTTACCAAACTCATATTTTTTATTCTGGTATCTTTGAAACGCTACATCATACACACCAAGATACGGTGATAAATATGGTATAATTTTATTTCTCGACTCTTCACTGTAACCAGTCTCGGATTTTATTTGGCCTGCTAGTTTAGATGCATAGTCTTCTTCATTCTTTTTAGCTTCTTCTAACAATACTTTCTTAAAATCGTCTAGTATTTTTACCTTCACTACACATGGTCCCCAGTTGTAGGTGGACACTTCTATTTTTATCTTATCGTCTTTTTTATTTGTCATTTGCCTCCTTTATGCATATTTCATTAGTTTGTGAACTTGATAAGTTATCTGTCTAGATACTCTTCTATGTTCTGGATAACCTATAGAATTTTTTTTACTAGTTACAAGTTCTAAATTTTCTATTCTATAATCCACTGTTTTAAAATTTTTATGATTAACCACATAATCACCACCATCTTGTTTGTGAACTAAACCATTTGGATTGCAAAAAGCTTTTGCAACAATGATATGAAAATAAGTTTTAATTCTGTGCTGTCTTCCATTTTTATCAAAGGTTGGTGCGTATACTGTTAGATTAACATAAGGTTTTTTAGCAGAAATAGATCCGTTCATCTTACCACCAGCGTTTAAATGTTGATGGTAACCTTGTAGTTTTTTTACGTAAGGCCAAATAGGTTTTTTAAAATGTTCTTCACCAGGTTCTAGTTTTAGTTTATGGTAAGGGTGATAGCCACCTGTTTTCATTAACATATACATATTAGGTGCAACTCTTTTGTCTATCTCCTCTAACGGTATTTCAGTTCTTTCTTCAATCATCTTGTCCTTTTCTTGTAATATTCATGAAAATCTTTGTCTTGAAAATATTCATTTATGATTTCCGCTGGCACTTGGTCAGTTACAATACACCAATAAATATCTTCGTAATCTTCTTTTTTTACTTTCATTCTAACGCCATTGTCTTTCTATAAGATTCAAGATCTACTACTTTACCGTCAAATACTTTACCATTATAGTGATCTATTATCTGTTGTATTTTTGGTAGTTTAACGTGTGCGTATGGAAACATCATACAACAAACTCTGTATGCATCTCTATGACTACATCTCCATCGGTATTGCATTTTTTTACCCATGGATGTTTTGTGAGGTGGTTTTTTTCTAACATGTCCAACACCTAAAACTTCGTGTACCCATCTAATTATAGATTGATTTGTCATAGATATTTCTAAAGCTATGTTCCACATCCAATATTTTTTAATTTTACCTTCTTCATCTTTATATCTTTTATCTGCGCAGTTATATTTTTTATAAGTTGCGCAACCATCGGCATCAAAAAGACCCGCTATGTATGCTGCATCAGTTTCTTTCATTATTCTTCTCCATTTGTTATTATCCATTTTAGTGTTGATGTTGAAGGGTCAAAGCTATCAAATTCCAACTTAGTGCAACTTGTTAGAAAAAGGATTGTCATTAATAAGATCAGTCCTTTCTTCATATACTTCTCCTTCCGAGTCACATACCCAACACTGGTGTACCTGACTGTTATCTCTAAAATCTATTGACGTATTACCTACAGCTACTCTTACATAGCCATTGCCGTGGCAATTATCACAAATCTTTTTTACTAAATTATTTGTTTTTACTTTTGCCATTAGATTTTCTTTTCTTAGAAACTCTACGAGTAGGTTGTCTATAGTCTTTCAGTTCTTTCTCTAGTTTTAAGTCTTTTATCTTTTCTGCTACCAATGCGTCAATCAACTGAGACATTGATACTTGCAAACCTTTGAACATTTTGGTTGATAAAAGATGTCCACCCTTGTATGTTTCATTAGATAGGGAGACGTTTCTGTATTTACTTACATCTGTCATTTGTTTTTCCTTTCATATTAAAATGATAATATAGGATTTTTTGTAGGATTGTCAATGAAAATTTTGTTAACTTTAATAATTTGTAGCTATACCCACGGTGCATGTCTAGATCCGTACCAGTGGCCTACACCTTTTGCTTCTACTTATGATTGTATGATGGCAGGCTATGAAGAAGCCAGTATAAAAATGAAAGAGATGGGTCGTCAAGACGTTAACAAACACCAGATATACATTAAGTTTACTTGCACACCAGTTGACGCCGTTTGACATTGTGGCAGAATTATGTTATGGGGAGTTTATCTTCTCACCATTACCTACTCCACTTTCCCTCTTAGGAGTAGGTGTTTCTTGATCCCAGCTCCAAAGTAAAAGTATGGCAGGCAAGAGTAGAAGACTACTCACACATATGGCCTTGAATAGTTCCACGTCCATCCTTTAGATACCAACCATTTTTAAGGTTGTCTTTAAATTCTTTATACTCTGCAATAGCTTCTCTATGATCGTCACCGTATTGCATGCACTCTTCAACTAGCATCTCTCTTGTTAGTTCGTACTTTTCTTGAACGAGAGTTCCGTCGAATAATAAAACTAATATTATCAGCGTCTTTGCCATATGCCCATCTCCTAACTTCTTGATACCATAGATCTTTGTAATAGGGGTCCTTTGTTTTATTCCAAAGGTTCGCTATCTTATCAAGTTTCTTTTGCATCGTAACGTTTAGTGCCCCACTTTAAAATATTTTTTAAACCAGGTGCATTTATTTGCATGTCAACACCATATGGTTTCCAAGATTTTTTTACAAGGTTTAATTCTAACAACAGATTAGCCCATTGCTTTTGTGAGATACCTTTTGGTTTTATCGTTATTACTTTCTCTTTCATACCGTCAATATAGGATACTATTGGATATTGTCAACTATTATCTTCTATGTTTTCCCATTCTTTTTTCATGTTTGTTAGGGCTTTTCTTGTGCCTGCCCGGTCTCTTTCTAGGCCGTTGACGTGGGGCTGTGACTAAACCAAACTTAGCTTTCTTTTTGGCCATCGCTAAAGTATCCGTCAACTACAGATTGTAGTGTTGCTTTTTCTAATCTTGGTATGTAGCTTATACAACCATTTACATGTTGTTCTAAATCTGCACCACATGTAATGCATCTAAAATATTCTCTAGTTAGGCCTACCAACATCGTGTATTCACTACATGTTGGACATATACCATTAACTATTTCAGTATGAAATTTTATTGTTTTTCCTGTCATATATTCTTTTACTCTTTATCACTTTTCTTTTGAAATGTCTAAGCTGCTTTGCTACTGGATTTCTTTTTTTGTTGGGCTTGTTCATTTTAGGTGAAGTTTCTTGATACTTTTTTCACCCATGTAGATTTCTGTTTCTGCTTCGCTACGTATGCATTTATAAGATATGTTTGGATTAAATTCACGTTCTGCTATACGACGTGCACGTAAACATTCCGCCATCGATTCTTGTATTCTGTGTTCCTTGATCTCTCCGTCCCAGAACATCAGCAGGGCCACCACAGTCTCTATCATTGTGAGCTCCCATTTGTATATTTCATTTCTCTATTTGCATCTTTTAGTTTTTCGATGTCTACCAATACTTTGTCCATTTGTTTTCTTAAAAATTCTATGTTGACTTTGTTCAAAGCCATGTCTTCAATGTGTTTGTTTAACTTGTCAGTCGACTTATAAAGATCCTCGATCATCATGAATTGTTCCGAATCGGCGGGCAGTGAACCTAGTTGTCCACGTGGCCATTTGATTCTAAACTCTGTATTTTCTTCTAAATCTTTTTCCATCAACTGTATTCGAGTGTCAGCTATGTTTAATCTTTCTACAATCTGGAAGTAACCCATAGTGCCGAGTGCTACAATTACAATTAGAGAAGCAACCGTCTTCATTGGCATTTGGACGGCTGCTTCTTCTGATATATTTAGTGGTTTCTTACTCATTTCTTATCATTTTTTTGCCAACTAAAAAGCCAGTTTACATACCAATCTAGCCAGCTTTTTATTTTAGCTTTAATTTTCTTAATCATTTTTCTTTTCCTCCATCTCGTAAAAGAAATTGTCAGTGTCCTCTGTTCGCCACTTCTGTGTATCTTCTACGTTCCAATAGTTAGTTTGTACCTTCCAGTCAGGAATTTGGTCCTTAACTGTGAAGGATGGAATGTCCCAAATCAATCTGTTGTTTGGCTGAGCAGCATAGTTGCCATCATTTAGTGCCAACACATGAGCGCACTTGTGTTCGTGCGGGATCTCAGAATGATCAGTGTCTAGTATATTAGGTTCTGGGTGTGCAAAGTCAACAGTAAATAAGTATTTGCCATAGTGCCATTTTTTATCTTTGCCTATGTATTTGCCTGCTTGTGACTCTAAAATATCCCAACTAGTAACAGCAGGATAATAACTGAAAGAATTCCAAAGCTGAAGTTCATCAAGTCGTCTTCTTGGTACGTCCTCGACTTTGAAACCGCGTTGAATAAATGCACTAATAGGAAGGCGATAAAATATTGCGCCGCTCTCCATGATAGCGTGAAATAAAATAGCACGACCTGTAATACAGCTAAGACCAAAGATAACACAGTCTTCAACTTCTCCATGATGTTTCTTAAGATCATAAAGATATTCTCTCCTTATCTGTGCATATTCCACAGGTATATTTGCATTCAAATAAGCCATAATTTTTCCTCACTTTATTGTACCCCAATTTGTTCCAGATTCATAGTCTACCTTGTTGGGCACTTCTAATTCAACAGCTGACTCCATTATATCTTTAATCTTATCAGCGTTATTATCTACGGATATATCAAGTTCATCGTGCACCTGTATATGTGGTGTGATGCCTTCCTTATGTAGTTCTATCATAGCTTTTTTAGTCATGTCCGCAGCGGAACCTTGTATCAGTCGATTCAGAGCTTTGTATGTATATGCTCTCCTGATACCTGGTCCGTGTTCCGCGAGCGCTGCATCGTGAGGCAAGGGCTTGTGTATGCCAAACTGATTTGGTTCCCATAAATGAAACCTACATACTCTACCCAACAGAGTTCTTATTCGACCTCTACCTTGTGCACGTTGCATAACATTGTCCATGAGTTGTTTTACAAAAGGTACACGTGAGTGATATTGTTTAAATAAACTCTCAGCTCTTTCTTTGTTGATACCCAACTCTGCTTGTAATTTATTCTTACCCATACCATAAAACAGACCAAGGTTTATTGTCTTGGCCTGTTCTCTTGGTATCTCTGCCATATCGGCAACGATCTGGTGAAAGTCTACATCACCATCTTGGTATGCATCCAATACGTCGCCCACTCCATAGAGATTCTGTAATGCTGCGTAGTGTACAACAAGTCTTGGCACTCCATAGAGATTCTGTAATGCTGCGTAGTGTACAACAAGTCTTGGTTCTTGTTGTGAATAATCAAATACACCCCACTTACAACCTTCTTCAGGTATAAACAAAGACCTGATCAGTGGTCCAAGTTCTTTGTTTCGTGCAGGTATCTGTTGTAGGTTAGGGTTGCTGTAACTAAATCTACCAGTAACTGTGCCACCACTATCTGATCTAAGTTGGTTTATTTCAGCATGTATTCGTCCTTTATGTTCGTGTTTAATTATGGTATCTATAAATGTAGTGTGAGCTTTACTTATCTCACGAGCTCTCGCTATTAATTTAACAACAGGGTGAGAGTGGTTTTGTAAAAAGTTTTTAGTAAATGATGGAGAATTTGTTTTTTCGGTTCGGTCAAATGGTAGGCGAAGTTTTTCAAAGACTTGCGCAATGGATCTCGCTGCCCATATTTGCGTATCTACTCCAGTTTCTTTTTTTACTTTTAATAGGCATTCTTTTTCTTCTGATGACAATTTTTCTTTTAATTCATTCGCTGCTTGAATATCTACACGAACGCCTAGAAAACGCATATCGACGAGGCAAGGAAAGAGTTCAGTCTCGAGATCAAAAATAGATTGTATATCTTGGTGCTGTATCTCTTGTTTCATGTTCTGCCATAATTCAAGAGTCATCTCTGCATCTCTTTCAGCATACTCACCTACATACATAGCAGGTAATTTATACATCTCAGACTTAGGATCTACACCCCAAAGGGCTGCTGTTTCGTTCAATACAGCCTCGTTTTTGCCTCTTCCGAGGTAATCCCTACCCATAGAGCCTAAATCGTAACGAAAGCGATTCTCGTCCACGAGAGAGCCAGCAATCATGGTATCTACTATGGTTCCGTTAATTTTAAGTCCTGCAGCACGTATAAAACATACGTCATACATAGCGTTGTGAAATATCTTTGTAGAAGGGTAGTTTAGAATGGTTCTAAAGTAATCCATCACTATTTTCTCATCCATATTACCACCACCTTCGTGTGCTATTGGAAAGTATCCAGACCAATCTTTTACAGCTAACGCAATACCTACAATCTTGCCTCTACCTGTAACAGATCCGGATCCCATTGTTTTTAGTTGTGGGTCTTTGGTTTCTAAATCTATTGCTACTTCATCGTATTTAGATAAGTCAGGAAAAGATTCTGGTGGTAGCCATTCTGTCTGTGGGCTGAACATTGGTTTCTGTATCATGAATAGTCCCTCTCTAATATCATCTTTAAATAGTGTATTGCTTTTTCTATGTCTTGCGCTTTGCCTTTTACCGAGTGCCTGCAAATATATTTTATAGCATTACCCTCCGCAAACAAAAGTTTGTTTTCATTAATAAACTCTGCTGGTTGTATGCGAAAATTTTTGTAGTGTTTGCCACCTACCTGCTCTTCTAATGAAGAGTATGTTGTTCCTTTGAACATGTCTTTGTTTGTCATATACTGTATCCTTTGTATTCTTGTTTTGGTGATATGATATGTAAATGTTCCTTGGTTCGTGTTGCACCAACGTAGAACAATCTATTCTCATCATCTGGGTTTTTTTCGTATGCTTTCATTGTGTTCTCACTAAGATCAGTTAATAACACAACATTCTGTGATTCACCACCCTTTGCACCATGTATGGTTGACAAAGTTATTCGTGGTTCTTCATTTAGTTTCTCTCCATTCTTTCTCATCTTTCTTAGATAGTTTACATCCCTGCTTGGTGCATCATCAAATGCTTCAAACCAAGGCTTATCTGTTTTCAAACCATAAGATTGTTTTAACGTATCCATGTCATAGGAAGAGTCTTTCAACATACCTTTTAGTTTTTTCTTATCTGTATTGTCTTTCATATATCCGTAGATTCTTTCTACTTGTTTGTATGCTATTGGTTGACCTTTACGTAAGTTCTCCCAGTCTTGTGCAGCATAATGTAGTTCTTGTTCTTTTGTTTTTTTAAATTTGTTTCTGTAATACAAACCATTTCTGTACAGCGTATCTTCTAGTTCGTTTAACATGTATTTAGTTCTGGCCATGACTAACCACTCACCCGAAGTCATATCTAATTGTTCAAAGTCATCGTATCTAGATAGTGCACCTTGGTGTGTCTTTGGTTTCCAAGACTTGTCTATTCTGTTTCTAACTTTGTTTATTACATTCATCGCAACGTTGTGCACCATGGCCGGTATTCTGTGTGATTGTGTAAGTGGCATCATCAAACCTTTTTGTGCAATAAAAGAATCTACATCTGCACCTGCCCATCTAAATATCGCTTGGTCATCATCACCTGCAATAAAAGAGTCCTCTGTTTTATTCCAAATACTTTTTGCCATGTCCCACTGCATTAGTGATAGATCTTGTGCTTCATCTATAAATACTACATCAAACTTTGGTGACTTATCTGATTTGATAAAGTGTAATATCATGTCGTTAAAATCTATTAGATTGTATTCTTTTTTGTATCTTTCTATCTCGTTTGCAATAATAGTTAGTTTGTCTCTTTCAAGATCACTATTGTGTTCTGCCAAATCAAACTGTTGTTCCGGTGTAATATTTCGTAACTTTGCTAGATTTATTATACGTAAGTATTCACTATCAGATGTGAAGATACCGTTGTGGTCATCCTCAAACCTAGCGTAGTTGACAGGAAACCCTAACTTATTACCCAGATCAACATAGTGTCTCCGTTGCATTACGTCTTCTTTTTTTACACCAAGTTTTCTAAATGCTAGTGAGTGTAGTGTTCTAAAATATGGTAGGTCGTCTTCTGTAAGATTAAATTTTTTTATGGCTCTGTCTCTTGCTTCGTATGCAGCTTTCTGTGTGAAAGCAAAGTATCCAACTTTATCAGGATCTGTTTCTTTCAAATAGTCATCTACTTTGTTTAACAACGTAGTTGTCTTTCCTGTACCTGGTGGTCCTAACACTATTGTTTTCATTAATATGGATCTTCCTCTTTCAACTTCTTTTGTTTATACTCATCTGTTTTTTTGTCAAACTCTTTGACTACAAATACAGATAACTTTTCTTTACCAATTCTTTTGTTCTCACACTCACATTTTTCTTTTAATAGTTGTGCTGTTCTAGAGTAACCAAGATCCCATCTTCTACGCATTAGAAACTGATGATAGAATCTGTCAAATACAAAATGATGATAGCCATCTGATGTCCACACACCACCTTTTTTCAAATCGTTTTTATCTGTTGATACTTGTCTGTTTAAACAAAACTCTTCTAAATGATTTTGTAATTGATCTTCTGTTCGTAATCCCTCTGCAGGTTCTGTAACTTCTGCATTGTGTAATAATAAATTTGTTATCGTAACCCAATCTTTTTCTTTTAATGTTGGTGGTCTGTTTCTTAATTGTTTCATACATGCCTCCTGAAATAAACTTTGCTGTCTCAAGTATTTTACATTCTCTAAGTATAATCTTTCTCCGTCTACGTTGAGATAGTAGTAAGGATCCTCCAAGTCTATTACCTGGAGGTCGGTTAGCCCAGGAAACAATATCTCCTGGCCGATACCATATTTTCTAGTTCTACATAATGTTTTATCACACATACTACACATAGGTTCATCTTTACATTTATAACCCCATTCTTTTTTATCGTGTTGTGTAACAACTATCTGCACCTCTGAATCTGACAATGGTTTCTCCATTGCAGTTGCATTAAATAAAATTAGTTTTGACTTCCACTCTGCTGGCCATTTTTGTTTTGCATATACACCATAATGAAATAGCGCATTGTTCCTACCACCTTCACCTATTTTGTTCATTGCTAGTGTTTCAATGCAAGGGGGTCCATCACTATATTCTGATTTAGGTCTTTCTATTTTTAAATCCTGTAACATGTCAGGATCCAAATAGTATCCTGTATATAAATTAAAAAAATCATCCAGTGTAGCAGCTTCACCATTTTTTTTAAATGCGTATCGAACAGAATTTTTATAATTAAAATATGGTAAATTTAAAAAATTTCCTGTATCATCTTTCGATTTTAATTCTGTTTGTTTTGGAAAAACTTCTGACCCACCATATCCTAGCACAGCTTTTATCTGCACTAATTTATCTCTCATTAATTTTGCTGATACATAATCTGATGTAAATAAAAATATATGTGCACCACCTGATTTTGATCTACACACAATCAACGGTAGTTTCATATTTGTTATTTTATCTATTAATTTTTTGTGATCAAAACCTGCATAAGAATCTATATCTATGCAACCCCACCTACATTGATTATCATCGTTAATAGGTATGATACCTAAATTCTCTTCACCGTTTAAATGTTTTTGCCAAAGACTATCTGTTACTGGTTGACGTTTTACAAATGATTTACCTTTTACTTTTGAGCCATTACCGTTTGTATCTTCTACAATGGTGACACCGTGAGCACGGTCTAATCCTGCGAATATGCTTTTAAATTTTTCTATCATAACAAATGCAACGTGGGCAGCCTACTCTCGCGTGACTGCCCACTACCTAGGATACGGTTAGTATGGTTGTTTGGAGTCTGCTTCTCCGTTACCATGCTTCGCCTCAACCTCACCTTTACCTACGCTAATCGCAAAGTTCTTTGCCATGTCATAGATATTTTTATCTGAGACTGGACCAACTTTTGTTACGTCCCATCCAAACCATGTACCTTTGTCGTTTGACATCTGTACAGTCTTTAGATTGTAAATGTGGCTGTATGTTGGCGGAGTAAAAAGTCCGTTCTTACCCTGCATTTTGATACCCATCATCATTGAGTTCCATTTTCTGCTCACTTTTAATTGTGTGCCTTTCATAGAAATCAAAGCTGTTTGTGGATTTTTACCTATAGCTAACACAAAATGTTGTGCAGTGTTATCTAAATAGTTACCGTTTGGTAATCTATCCTTGTAGTCTTTACCTCTTGTGGTTTGACTAATGATATCACTATCCGCTTCGTGGATTGCAACAGGTGCACCAGTGCTGGTACCTCTATCCTGCCACTCAATGTATTGTCTTTTGTAATGACAAGGTACAATTTGTATCTCATCAAACAACTCATTGGTAACAGTGTTTATGATCTTGCCGGGTTCTGCGCCCTCGACATATTTTGCATCTCTCTTGTTTACTTCTGGAGAGAGCTGACCCAAAACTTTTAAGAAAGGTAACGCAAGATCTTCTTGCGATATGTTCTGAGCCCCTTGGTTTGCATCTGCTTCAAATAAATTTGTTTGCAGTGCTCCTTCTTTTTTATTTGCTACTTGGTTCATGTTTATTTGCTCCTTTTTATTGTAGTCTTATTCTCAGAGTATACTCCGAAAATTTCCGTTGGCATTTCTTTACCTGCCTCTATACGCTCACGGACTAACGCTTTCAGAGTCATGGGCTCAACCTTCATCTTTTGTGTCGGTTGAAACCCATTGCTCTTTGCAAGTTCGGCATAATCAGCCGCCTTGTTATCTTCGTTACGACCAAACGATACGGATATCTCGTTTTTGATTATATCGCCTAAGCCATTTTCACGAAGC
>LUMQ01000423.1_pt1 | contig 10930 bp, 21 predicted proteins | sample 729621 | NCBI WGS metagenome assembly LUMQ01 (sample SAMN03860259, study PRJNA289734) | marine metagenome | biome: seawater column; feature: ocean; material: water; isolation source: Red Sea water column Station 12 - depth 25m | place: Saudi Arabia: Red Sea | collected 2011-10-15 | depth 25 m | reverse complement strand
TAATTGTTGTAGCCCTTACCCTAAACGTCGGGTTTGATCCTGCAGCGTCTAACAGAACTCCAGGCGACGACGTTCCGATGCCAACGCGCCCAGAGCTATCAATAGCCAATGAATCAGCGGGAGCGCTGGTATTAATATTTAAACCTTCAATCAGTTGAGCTTTAGTTTGACTCATTACAACGAATACCGCGCCCTAGATATATCTATTTTAGAGGAGTACACCGTCAAACTCGATTGATACAAAAGTCAACGTGCCAAACTTGAAAACACCTACTACTGTTAATTCGCTCCTCAGAAGCACCATGGAATCACCCAAGCCCGCAATCAGCCAAGGGGCTCTCGACAAATTCAGCTATCTCGATCTTGTCGAGATGCATGAAGACCTCGAGGAATGGATGGAGGTCTGGCAAAACAGGCTGACCCAAATCCAAGAAGAAATCAAAAAGCGTATCGAAGATAACCTCTTGAAGAAATGAACATCATCACGCAAGGGAAGTGGGACGTTCGTTTCCTGAAGCTGGCCCACGAAGTTGCCAGCTGGAGTAAGGATCCCAGCACAAAAGTCGGCTGCGTACTTGTCAAAGGCAAGAAGGTCGTCAGTCTGGGATACAACGGTCTTCCCATGGGCGTCGAGGATTCAATCGAACGCCTTGTGGACCGTAACCTGAAGTACGAAATGACGGTTCATGCAGAGGTCAACGCTGTTACAACTGCTGCACTCCACGGGGTCAGTACTAATGGCGCTACTGCGTACGTCACTTTCCATCCATGCAGTCGCTGTGCTGCTGTACTTATTAACGCTGGTATTTCAACCGTCGTTATTTCAGCCCACGACATCAACTGCGATCGGTGGCTCGATAGCTTCCGGCTCGCCGCACAACTACTTAACGAGGCCGGAATCGGTCACGAGATTGTAGACCCTGAAATCTAATGAACCTCATCACTGCCACTGCAAAATTCATCGGCTCCGCTCAAACCGAAAGCGGTGTCCGATGCATGCACGTCGAAATCCAAAACCAAGGGGCCAAAGCGTTGCCGGTCCCTGTTTACCTCATCCCAACAAGGGCTGCTGGTGACACATTCGTCATCGATGCCTACGAAGCAGGGTCCAACCTCATCTTCACTGGACGGATGTATCCCAGCAAGAGCGATTACAAGATGTATATCGCTCCGACCACACCTCTTCAAACCGTCCCAGCAAACCTTCTGGTCAACCAAGTTCAGGCCGCTGGTGGCGTCGGCTTCATCGCTGATCAACGTCGCGAAGATCTCTTCGGCTGCGGAATGCTGTGCCAGGCTCCCCCGCAAAAACTAATGAACTTCACCTGGGATGACAGCGTCCCGCTTCGGCTGGATGCATGGGGTGATGATGCAACTCGCTTTCGGAAGTACATCTACAAGGGCCGGCAGATTGCAATCGGTGGCCGCCTCAAGTATGAGTCTTGGCCCGGCAAGGATGGCCAAACCCGGACTGCATATAAGGTTCAAGTCCGTGGTGGTCAATACACTTTCTTCGGTAAGAACTCACCTGACAAAGCTCCTGCGAAGGTTGATCCGCCTGTCAAATCTGCACAGGACACCGTGATCCCCCAACCGGTCCCTAAGGGTGACGAAATTCCGTTTTGATTTCATGGCGCCAAATCCAAAGCGTCGCTAATTTCAGATCACGAGGGGAGCTCTGGGAAACCAGGGCTTTTTCTCTGTCCCAACCGTTGAACCTTATGTCAGTCCTTGACCGCTACCTGAACACTGAGAAGTATCAGGGTGTGATGCGTGAGCTCGCCATCGCACAAATCCTGAACGAAAAGACCAAGCCCGGTCTCTTCATCAAACAGAACGCCCTCGACCGTTGTGGTTTCACCGGCGATGCCGATGACTTCCCAAACGCGGAGGCCGACTACGAGCATGTCTTCAACACCGGAGACACCGAAAAGGGAATGTTCTTCAAGACGCCCCGGATGCTGATCATCCACGGTGGTAATCCGAAGGACACAACCTTCATTGAAAACTCGAAAAACAAAGGTGAGATCGTAGGGATTTACCCGCAGGACAACTATCTGTATGACGACTGGGAAGAGAAGAATCCCGGCCAGCCCTGCCCTTACAAGCGTCGCCGCTTGATTTTGATGTACCTCGTGAATGAGGATGGTGTAGCTGCACACAAGAAGCCGCTCATCCTTTCACTCCACGGCGGCGCATCCCGTGAGTTCGTCACTGCTTACGGACGTTTCCTCGAGCAGCTCGAAGGTGCTTTCAGTGACAAGTACAACCTGAAGAGCGCCACGGGCTTCGATCCCAAGCAGGCTGCAGCTGCCATCTTCACTCCCACCTTCGGGACTGTGATGTACGGCGAGAAGCAGAAGTCTGCAATTGCGGTTCCCAAAACCTGGAAGGAACCGACCGCCAAGAACCTCGAGGAGTTCTTCCCCAAGAAAGGGGACGACATCGATTACATCGAGGAAGTGCACGAGAGCGTGACCATGGAGGTCTACTGCGCCAAGTTCTTCAAGCAATGCGAGAAGGAGATTGGCATCAACGCCATCGCACCCGGTGTTGACCTGAGCAACCTCACCCTCCCTGTGCCTGAAGGTTCCGGTGGCATCCGTGCCATGCTCGCATCGAAAGACGAGACCGGAGCTATCGAAGGTGGGCTGAAGTAAAGTTTGTTCGGAATCTGTTAACAGATTCTCTTACATACCGTGCGGGGGCTGGGTAGGCCCCCGTCTACAAATGTGGTCCAAAACTAAGACGTTCAGGCCGTCTTAAGTTCAGTCGTAAGCGGGGGTGAAAACCCTCGTTTTTTTCTGCAATTTCTCAGCCTTGTTCAAGATCTCAAGCGCCTCCTCACGGGTGGTGCAGAGCTCCGCCTTGGACTGAATCTTGGCGTACTTCTTTGAGTACTTAGCTGGTTTCATCATTAAGGAATCCCTGTAAAGCCATGGTTTCGTATTGAACGAGACGCTTACACAACCCACGGATTGCAGCCTGTCTTGCAGTAGCAACCTTTACGAGTCTTTTGGCAGCTTCACGTAACTCTTCTACGTTTGTTGCTGCGTCAATTTCGTTGTTTATCCGCGCCTCTAAAAACTCATCTTCCATAGTCTTCGACAAATCTAAATCCTCAAATGGGATTTCGATGATCTCAAACTCTTCAGACATTGAGTTTTTTACATAATGAATATTCTAACAATGGGTGCAATATGTTATGTACAAGTGGCTACATTATCTTTATAAAATCTTTCCTATTGACAGACTCCTGATGGTGACTATCATCTGAATATCTTTTTTGACTCCATGGCAGCCCGGAAGTCTCTCACCAACACCAAGACAATCGAGGCAACCCCGAAGAAAACCTCTATCGGTCATGGTCGTCGCAAGCGTGGGTCATTCAAAGTACGGGGGCAGAAGCCTTATAGAGGTCAGGGGAAGTGAATCCGGAAGACTGCTTCACACCTCTGAAAGAGAAGGCGGTCGAAGTTCCTAATTACATCGAATGGCTCATCAACGAAGATCCTGAGTGGCAGGAACACTTTTCGTTTGATGCGTTCCCGATCCCCCTGGAGTTCATTGACATTGAACCCGCTCTCAAAAAATTAGATCAGATCTGGCCAATCAACCGGCTAGGCCTGCTCCGAATAAGCAGCATGACTGTCTACGACTGGCATGTGGATCAAGAGCGCGAAGCCTGTGTCAACCTCCTCTACAGCATCGGTAGCAACAGCCACACACTATTTGGTTCGCAACGAGACCCCTATGAAAAGGATGTAATCGAGTTGCAGTACGAGCCAGACACCTTTTATTTGTTCAACAATCAGGTTGAGCACACCGTCATCAACCTTGACGGCCCTCGCTATCTCTTCTCTCTTTACTTCGAAAAGGAGAAGGACTATCACTCCCTCAAGCAATTGATCCATGGCTGATCCAAAAAGTTACCAAGAGATCCTGCAAGAGCAGCTGATGATCAAGGAATTGATCGACCTTCCCAACACGGATGACGAGGAGAAGGAAGAGCTGGCAATGCTTTGGCGTGACCTGAAGAGCCGCGAGGCATATAAGTTTGACGCGATCATCGGTGTGATTAAAGAGTGCGACAACTGCATCCATCAGTTCACCAAAGAGATGGATGAGCTGAGGGGAAGTGTCGATTACTGGAAAACAAAGCGTCAAAATGTTATTAACATCATAAAAGCGGCCTATCAAAGTCAATTGATAAGCTCAAAACCTACGGGGCTTAAGTATCAAGCAACTATCAAAAATGTCCTACCAAAAGTCAGAGACAATTTTGACAAGTGGAATGAAGACGAGCGGCAAAGGTTTGGCATTAAAAAGACAATCGTCGTAGAAACAATTCGCGACGGTCATGTAGTCAAAGAGCGGGAGGACGTCTATGCAGATAAAGAGGAGCTGCGTCAAACCCTGATGGATAACCCAGCTGCAGCGCCAGGGGCAGCCGAGCTTGTCAGGAGAGTCTCACTTTCCTACGGCTATCGTAAACGTTTGCAAAAGGGCGTCTGACGCCTCTTGACCTCAGAGAAGCAGCCGATAACCTACGACTGTCGAGCACCAAATCAGTTGCCGTACCTGCACTGCACAAAATTATCACCGGACACCTACGAGGCGACGCTCAAGGATGAGTATGACTTCGACAAAGACTTCAGAAAAAAATGGAAGTTCTCCCTCGACGTCCAAGGAAAGTTCGACATTCCTGAAGACCTTCTTGGACGACTTGGTTGGAAGGATAATGATCTATTGGAGTGGTTCGAAACTGGGCATCAGGAATTTCTTCTAGTTAAGATTGTTAAGTAATGAACAAAAACCAACGTCAGTCTTACCTCGACATGATCGAGGCAGCAGCGAAAGCGCAACGAGAAGAACTCTCTTGGGTCAGTAACCTTTACCAGAAAAGGCTGATTGAACTTGAGCAGCAAGTAACTAACTATGACAACTGGGTACAATCTCGAGATGAGCACTCTTGATGATGGCTGCGTGCAGGTCTGTCTAACAGAGGACGGATTCACTGCATGCGCCATCGTCAGCTCAATGCATCTTGCAGCAGACAAAGAAAACCAACTGCGTGCTGACATTCACAAGCAATCACTGAATGCAATGTTTGAGTGATTCAGGATTAGGGTAATTAAGCTTGTCCCGTTGTTGCACCCTCAACGATGAGGCAAGCTAAAAAATTTAAGTATCGCGGCGAAAAGTCTGAGATCCTGGACTCGATCATCCACGAAGGATATGAGATCAAGAGTCTGAAGCACGGGAATACCGGACACATTCTCTATAAGTTCCCCAGTAAAGCCCACGATTGGGAGATGTGCTGGACGATGGATCTTCAAACAGCAAAATCCGGGGTCACAAAGTACCTCTCTAAGCACAAAGAGGCCAGCAGCGAAGAGAGTAAGAGTCCCGTAGAATCAAAGCTAGATAAAAACTAGGCAGTAAAAGTGGTGCGTCCGGTAATGACTGACCTCATGGATGACTTAGCAATGGGCATCCATGAGTATCTCTTGGAGATCGCAACTAATTACGGCGGGTCGTACTTCGTATTGATCCCTGTTACTGAAGTGGTCAAAAAGTTTGGTCGCAATCACCGCACCATTCAACGCCGCATTCAAGCTCTCAAAGATGAGGGGATTCTTGTCCCTGTCATTAAGAGGCAAACCATCACCCTTTACGAGGTCAAAGACCTGGAGGATCAGGCATGAGCGAACAGCCGAATAATGAAAGAAATCTGGAGATCATCAACTTTCTGCTGTCATCGTTCACCGATAACGGCAAATCTCTCCGTGCATTCACCACAAATCCACAAGAACAGGCTATAACCATTCTGACAGCTGGGTTGTTGGCGAATAGCAAGCTGATGATCAGCCCTGAAGATGCAATCAAATCAGCTTTTGACATCCATTCAAGGATCCAAAAGCACGTCAGTAAGTTCCAATCGATGCAGTTTCAAGCTAACATCGAAGATTGTTTTCAGGAAAAACCACCCGAAACCGAGCACTACTGAGGCGGGGACAAAGATTTAGTACCCGTATTCTCCTCACAACTGCAACAGTGAGTTGTTCGATTATCGGTCTGAAGGTGATACGCGCCTCACAATTAATGGATCGCGTCATTACAAAACACCGTATGGAGCTCTTCCTTCAGTAACGACAATCCTGTCGGCGACAGGTGGAAACAAGGCTGCGCTTGAGCGTTGGGCCAAGAAAAACCCTGGTGGTAGAGAAGCTGCAGCTGCTCGTGGAACTAAAGTCCACTCCCTGATGGAAGAGTTTCTGCTTGGGATCGAGCGTAATCCTGTGATCGATGATCCTGAGATCGCCTCTTTCTGGGAGGGTCTGCCGCAAAATCTTGAGAAACTGGAGAACGTTATTTGGGCTGAAAACCCTGCAAAGCCGGGTGATTTCGGCTGGACAATGGGTGGCGATGGCATCTCAAGGGTGTGGCATCCCGGTGTCAATAAAGAAGAAAAATGGGGCTGGGCAGGCGCCCCTGACATCGTGGCTGAATACAAGGGAAAGATTGTTCTTGGTGACCTCAAGACCAGCAACGGCCCCTACTACTCAAAGTGGCCTGGCCCTGAGACCCCGAAAAATCAGTACGGCATGCGGCGAGCCGGCTTCATGAAATATCAAAAGTGTCAACTCCAGCTTGCCGCTTACGCCCTTGGCCTCGAGCACACCGTCAACATCAAACCCGAGCTGTGCATGACCTTCGTGGCGACGCGGGAGACAGTACAGGTGTTCGCAATTCAGGCGGGAACAATCGAGAAGTACAAACAGAAGTGGCTCGACACCGTTGAGAAGTACTACTCAGAGATTCTGCCTGCTCAAAAAGCAGCAGAACTAGAGATGGATGCACAAGAAGATAAGGACTAACTCAAAAAAATTTTTTGTCAATGCTTATGCTGACTTATTTGAATTAATCTAAACGTACACGAAAACTGGAAAACATTCGGATAACCAGTTTTCAGCACTCTCTGGGCTGCCTAACCTTTGTCCGGAGCATCCAAAACCACGGAATATACTAAGTGACCAGCGCCGCTCCCGAGCCAAATCGACCCCATCAGCACATCGCTCCGGGGGAAATTAATCTTGATTTAATCCCGCAAGACTGGGCGTTGACGCCTCTGCGGGAGAAGAGAGCTTATACACCTGGTTGGACATCGACACCGTTTTCGGTCGACCAAATCCGTAGTGAATTAGAAGAAGGCCGCGCCACCGGCATCGGTCTGATGTCTGGTCAGTGGTCTAACGAAGGTGGGTTGGTATGGGTTGATATTGATGGGCCAGCAGCAATCCCTGTTCTGGAAGAGCGGGCCGGTGGTCCTCTCGATGCAATCTTTCCAAACACACTGACGATCTCCTCAGGTAAAGAGGGTCGTCAGCGGATGCTTTACAGCGTCCCGAACTCAAAAATCTCACTGATTCCGGATAAGGCCACGATCAAGATCGGGGTTCCATCGTTCGAAATTCTTTTCAGGTCGCGTCAGGGTGCAATCATGGGCACCCACCCTGAAACAGAGGGCTACTACACAACAACTCACGGTGGGTTTGAGTTCGCTAAGAACCCCCCTGAGCTTCCTGAATGGCTCTACAACGAGATCCAAAAGGCCTTCCCTACCAATAAGTATCGCAAGCCTGTCACGAGCGGAATATGCACGCAGAGCGTCAATCTCTCGTACGAAGAGGGTTCAACTTATCAGCAGGAAGAATGCATTGCTGAAGCAAGAATCTACCTTGAACACCTCAGTGTCGAGCGGGCAACTGACTACGAGGAGTGGCTTGCTGTAGGAATGTGTCTACACCAAGTCGACGATCGTCTGATCGAAGACTGGATTGCATGGTCTGAGAAAGCACCGAACTTCGAGAACGGTGTCTGTGAACAGAAGTGGAGGTCCTTTGAACGGGTTCCCGGTGGGCCAAGTCCCGAAGGTTCACGTGGATTGCATTCTCTCAGGGCTAAGGCGAAGGAAGATGGATATATCGAACTTGGCAACTATGTCGTTGAGTCAAAAGAGGCTCTCGTCAAGAAGGCACAAGAATTCTTCTCCGATAAAGACGAACGTATGGGTGAACAGGAAACAGCAGAGGCAATCCTAGAAAGCATCATTGGCTTCCCTGATAAGGGGATGCGCGATGAAATTGAGGATCGCAAGAAGAGAGAGCGGCGCCCCAAAAACCCCCCTAGCTCCGAACTTGCGGAATACGCTACCGAAATGGTGATTCAGTGCGGGTGGCGTTTCGATCCGCGCTACGAAGTGTTCATGTTCTATCAACAGAACAAAGGCGTCTGGAGGCGCGAGGAGTACAAGCATGAGTACAAACACTTCATCCAAGATCTGTTTGTGCGAGAGCGGATCCCCCTCCCCGGCGGCTTCAACAACACTCTGCTGAATGATGTTGTCAGCCTGACCCAGGCTTACATCAGCCACACCTACTGGGATGACGACGATGATCGTCTTGCCTTCACGAACGGTGTGCTCGAGGTGTCATCAGGTGAATTTCTTGAGCACAGCCCTGAGCACTACATCACGTGGGGTCTGGACTTCGACTATGACCCTCATGCTGATCCCGGTCCGATCATCGAGTGGCTTCTGCGCACCCAATACGGAGACACCGACCGTGTTCAAGTGCTGCGTGCATGGCTGAAATCCTGTCTTGTGGGACAAGGCCACGAAATTCAACGCTTCCTCGAGGTCATCGGTCCCGGCGGACGCGGTAAATCAACCTTCGCAAACCTTTGCTGTGCCTTGGTTGGTGCGCGTAATTACGCCAGCACAACCCTGAACCAGCTTGAGCAATCTCGCTTTGAGGTCGCATCAATCAAAGGCAAACGCCTGACCCTGATCAACGACTCGGAGCGCTATGGCGGATCCGCACAGATCTTCAAGGCCCTAACCGGCGGCGACAATCTCCGCTTTGAGGAGAAGAACAAGAATGTCGGCGAACCTTTTGTGTACACCGGGATGGTCATGGTTTGCGCGAACGAACCAATCCAGACCACCGACAACACCTCCGGCCTGACCCGTCGGCGCCTTACCGTTGAGTTCAATCGACCTCTTTACAACAAGAACTCCGAAGCAAAGGAGATGATCAAGGTCGACAACGGTGTTGTAAAAGGGTTATGGAAGCATTGCATACCTGGCTTGGTTAACTGGGTGCTGCAGATGACTGACGAAGAGATGCGTCAATACCTGCTCGACACCTACGAAATGGTGCCGTCGCTGAAGCGTGTCCGGAATGAGATCATGCTCAACAGCAATAATCTCGTGGAATGGCTCCAGTCAGAAGTCGTTCTTGACGACAAGGCTGTCACCCCTGTTGGCAAGAAAATTCCAGCCGCGAAGGATGCACAAGAACGTTATTGCAACAGTAACTTCCACCTTTATGCAAGTTATGCGTCCTATTGTGAAGATACGGGATCGAAACCTGTCGGTCAGAAGCGCTTCATCGCGCTCCTTCTTGATTGCACCAAGAACCAACTTGGCCGCGACACCGTCACTGGTTTCACTAAGTTCGGTAAGCCTTATCTGAAAGGCATTGCTCTCCGCAATTCTGATCAGAAATTTAAGAACGCTCCTACCGTTCTCCCTGAAAACCGTCATCAGGAGGCAAATGGACAAGTATCAGAAGGAGAACTGGGAGAAGATCGCCAGGCATCTTGAAAAAGTAGGCGCTACTGACAACGACTATTACATCAGAGCCAAAGCGATTACCGAAGGGAAGAAAGACCCAATCCAGGTAATCGCACCTCTCACCCAGCTCGAAGCTCCTGACTGATGACCTTCGAGAAACACGAGGTCAACATGAAATTCAATGGTCGGGCCGTCAAGCTCATGCTCGACCTACTTATTGATGCTCATCAAAACTGGCCTGGTGGTAAGCCGCAAGAGCAGGAAGATCTACAGATACTTAAAAACGGCTTCTTTCGTGCCTACATGGACTGTATTTTCACCATGGACGATGAAAAATGAGCTGGCATCCGCACAACGACGAAGAAGACCCTTCAGCAAACGACTGTAACTACAACTTTCCTCAGGTTCTCTTCGCTTTTGTACTCGGCTTCACCTGCATGTTTGTCCTTGCGGTCGACGAGATACAAGACTTCAAGGGCTGTCCGATGAACGAGAAGCCCTTGAAATGGCGTGATTAGGCCCTAGGATTTGGGATGAAAGGAATATTTTCTTCAGGAGTTTTTTCGAAAGGTAGAACGGGTTTACGGTAAACGGACTCACCGAAAGGAATCTTTCTACTGTCGAAATCAGGTACTCCTGCAATAGTCTGCTCCATGAGCGGACCCCCACGCTCCTGTGCGTACTGGTTTCGCAGCCTAAAATCTGGAATGCCAGTTCCAGCTTGCTGGTAGTCCTGCATTCCTTTTACATAAGTCTGCAAGAAACCCATCGGTGCATTAGACATTGTCATCGGAAAATCGTTGTCACCCATAATTAACGAAAAAGATCACGCGCTAAATTTCCAAGGCCTTGGCCCACGATACCGCCGAGACCTGAAGACAACGCAGCACCATAATTGCCTTGACCTAATTGTCTGCTCATACCGCCGAGTCCGATATCAAGAATATCAGTCTGACGATCTCTGCGTCTCATCCGATCCTCATAATCACCCTTCTCTTTAAAAAAGCGATCTGCGGTGAAACCTCGAAGAAAATCCAATTCAGAACCTCCTTCATCATTCCCGTAATTTCCGCTGAACGGGACGAAAAGACCTGGTGAAGTTGGGTTGAACATAATTAAAGTCCTAATTGCTTAATCATTTCCATCTGACGTTGCCGGTAGCGGAGCATGCTGTCTGCCGCACCAAGACCAGTGTCAGGCTCTTCTCTTAACTCACCTTCCCGGGCTTTGTCACCCTGTTCTAAAGTCTTAGGACTAAAAAACTTGAATGGGTTGAAGGCTGCCTCACCC
>LUMQ01000496.1_pt1 | contig 10936 bp, 8 predicted proteins | sample 729621 | NCBI WGS metagenome assembly LUMQ01 (sample SAMN03860259, study PRJNA289734) | marine metagenome | biome: seawater column; feature: ocean; material: water; isolation source: Red Sea water column Station 12 - depth 25m | place: Saudi Arabia: Red Sea | collected 2011-10-15 | depth 25 m | reverse complement strand
GATCCTGATAATACTGGATGTTGTGCCAGCTCAGCAGCATCAGCGACAGCACCTCGTCGGCCTTGAACAGGTGATGCAGATAGGCGCGCGAGAAGCGCGAGCAGGCCGGACAGCCGCATTCGGCATCCAGCGGGCGCGGGTCCTCGGCATGGCGGGCATTCTTGATGTTCACCGGCCCGCGGCGGGTGAACCCCTGCCCGGTCCGGCCAGACCGGGTCGGCATCACACAGTCGAACATGTCGACCCCGCGCGCCACCCCGCCGACGAGGTCGGCAGGCTTGCCGACACCCATCAGGTAGCGCGGCCTGTCGGCCCGCATCATCGGCGTGGTGAATTCCAGCGTCTCGAACATCGCCTCCTGCCCCTCGCCGACAGCCAGGCCGCCGATGGCATATCCCTCGAACCCGATCTCCTCGAGCGCGGCGACGGATTCCGCGCGAAGGTCACGGAACACCGATCCCTGGACAATGCCGAACTGGCCATAGCCTTGACGATGGACAAAGGCCTCGCGCGAGCGTTTCGCCCAGCGCATCGACAGGCGCATGGACTCTGCCGCCACCTCCTCGGTCGCCGGAAAGGGCGTGCATTCGTCGAACGCCATGGTGATGGTGGCATCGAGAAGATGCTGGATTTCCGTCGACCGTTCCGGGGTCAGCCGGTAACGGGTGCCGTCCAGATGCGACTTGAAGGTCACCCCGTCCTCGTCGAGGCTGCGCAACGGGCCGAGCGACATCACCTGAAAGCCGCCGGAGTCGGTCAGCAGCGGGCCGTCCCATCCCATCATCTTGCGCACGCCGCCAAGCCGGCCCACGCGTTCCGCCCCCGGGCGCAGCATCAGGTGATAGGTGTTGGCAAGAATGATGCTGGCGCCCGTCGCCCGCACCGATTCAGGCATCATGCCCTTGACAGTGGCGGCCGTGCCGACCGGCATGAAGACCGGCGTCTCGACATCCCCCCAGGCTGTCTGCAGGCGGCCGCGCCGCATCAGAAGGGTCGATTTCGGCAGATGAAAGTTGGTCAGCAGCATGTCGACCGCCCCAAACCGGCTTCCCAGCGTGATGAAAATATCGGTCTCGGCGGCGAATTCGCACACCTCGCCATGCGCGGCAAAACAGGCCTCGAGAATGCGCAGGCTGGTGGTGCCGACAGACACCACGCGCCCGCCCTCGGACCGGGCCGCGTTGATCCGCGAGGCGGTCGCTGCAGGGATCTGCCCCCATTCGGCATGCATGCGGTGCTCGGCGATGTTGTCGACCGTCACCGGCAGGAAGGTGCCGGCCCCGACATGGAGCGTGACCTCGGCGATGGCGACGCCGGCTTCCTGCAAAGCCGACGTCAGTTCCGGCGTGAAATGAAGCCCGGCCGTCGGCGCCGCGACCGCGCCCGCCTGCGCCGCGAACATGGTCTGATAGTCCTTGTCGTCAGCCGATGTGCTGCCGTCCAGACGGCGGATATAGGGCGGCAGCGGCATGCTGCCATGGGTGGCGAGACCCGTCTCGACCGCCGCCGGGTCGAGCGTGTCACCGCTGTCCGGATCGATAAAGGTGATGCCTACCTCTCCACCCTCGCCGCGTCCGCGAACGCGTGCGGCAAAGCCGGCGCCGAAAAGAATGACATCATCGGGCCGGCATTTGCGTGCCGGCTTGGCGAACACCTGCCAGTCGGCCCCGCCCTCATGCTTGTGAAGGGTGACGCCGATCCCGGCCTCGCCCCGCCTGCCGGCAAGCCGCGCCGGGATCACCCGCGTATTGTTGACCACAAGCACATCCCCCGGCCGCAGAAGCGACGGCAGGTCACGCACGATCCGGTCGTAGATGGCATCGCCCTCGAGATCGAGAAGCCGTGCCGCATGGCGCGGTCGCGCCGGTTCCGCGGCAATCGCCTCGGGCGGCAGTTCATAATCGAAATCTGACAGTTTCATCGGTTGCGCACGCTAGCTGCGGTGCCGGAAGCCGGCATCACTCAAAGATCTGGACAACGCCCTCGACCCGGCCGTCGGCACCGGTGACGACAAGGCACTGCACCCTCGATTCCTGCATGCGTGCCTCGGCATCCGCAATCAGCAGGTCGCCGTCGATGGTCAGCGGGTTGGCGCTCGCGGCCTCGCTGACCGGCGTAGTGGCGAGATCCGCTCCACGCATCACAAGGCGGCGCAAGTCGCCATCCGTCAGGATGCCGGAAAGCGCGTCTGGCGTGCCGACAAGCGCCATGCCAAGCCTGCCTTCGGTCATTGTGATGATGGCGTCCTGGACAGGCATGTCGGGCGCAACAAAAGGCAGGTTGTCGGTGCGCATCGCGTCACGAACACGTGTCAGCAGGCGCCGGCCGAGCGACCCGCCCGGATGGGTGCGGGCGAAATCGGCTTCCTCGAAGCCGCGCGCCTCCATCAGCGCGACAGCGATGGCGTCACCAAGAACCAGCGTGTTCAGCGCCGATGTCGTCGGAGCGAGGTTCAACGGGCAGGCCTCGCGATCGACGGAAATATCGAGCGTGATCTCGGCAGCATTGGCGAGGCTGCTGGACGAGGATGCGGTCATCGCGATGATCCGCGCCTCAAGGCGCTGGAACGCCGGAAGAAGCCGGACAATCTCCTCGGTCTCGCCTGAATTGGAAATCAGCACCACCACATCGCCGCGACGTACCATGCCAAGATCGCCATGGATGGCCTCGGCAGGATGCAGGAACAGCGAGGGCGTGCCCGTGGATGCCAGCGTTGCCGCGATCTTGCGACCGATCAGGCCGGATTTTCCCATGCCGCAGACAACGACATGGCCGCCTGCCTTCATCACAAGATCGACAGCAGCGGAAAATGGCGTGCCAAGCGCCCCGTCAAGCCGCGTGATGGCATCGCCATAGGCGGCGAACAACCCCCGCGCTGCGGTGATGGATGCCGTATCGGCGATATTCTGCTTTGCTTTGTCAGCCATTCCGGGCCCCGTGATCATTCCGTCGCGTTCTAGCGCCTTTTGACGCCAAAAGCCACCTTTCACCCGTTGTCTGCAGAGACCCTTATGCGGGCGTCCTCGAGATCCTCGGGCGTATTGAGATTGGTGAACGGATCGGGCGCACCGTCATCCTCCGGAAGGAAATCGACGATTGCGCAATCGAACCGCGCGGTAAAGTCATCGATCTTGCGGAGCCCCTCATCGACCAGCGCAGCGCGAAGCTCTCCAGCCATCGACACCGGCCAGATGGCAAACACCGGGTGCCGCCGCCCGCCAGACCGCGCCTGCGCCATATCCGCACCTTCCGCCACGGCCTGCATCAGCCGTTCGGCCAGATCGCGCGGCAGGAAGGGCGCGTCGGTGGCAAGGCTGATCACATGGCTGACCTGCGGGTGATGCTCTGCCGCATGCTCCAGGCCCGTCAGGACCCCGGCCAGCGGCCCGGCGAACCCGTCGACGACATCGGCGATGACCGGCAGGCCGAACCCCTCGAACCGCGCGGCATCGCCATTGGCGTTGATCACCAGCGGCGCGCCCTCGGGAACGGCCCGCGCGATGACATGGGCCAGAAGCGGCCTGTCACCAAGCATGATCAGGTTCTTGTCGCCGCCGCCCATGCGTCGCGACTTGCCGCCGGCAAGAAGCAGGCAGAGCGGGGTCACGGCCGTCATATCAGCGCGCCCCGCCACCGGCGGACGCGTCAGCGCCGTGCGCGCGTTGCGGCGACGGTGTGTCGGCCACATCCTCGCCATCGGAATCGCCGTCAAAGACAATCCTGTCCTCGCCGCTCAGCGCGATGAAGCGCTTGCCCTTGGCGCGGCCGATCAGCGTCAGGCCCGCTTGCCGGGCCAGCGCCACCGCCTCGTTGGTGAAACCGGACCGCGAGACCAGGATCGGGATGCGCATCTGCACGGTCTTGATCACCATTTCGGTGGTCAGGCGGCCGGTGGTGTAGAAAATCTTGTCGTCCGGCGAGACCTTGTTCAGGAACATCCAGCCGGCGATCTTGTCGACCGCATTGTGCCGGCCGATATCTTCCATATAGACCAGCGGCCGGTCAGCATCGCACAGCACGCAGCCATGAATGGCGCCAGCGCTCAGATAGAGGCTCGGCGTGGTGTTGATGGCTTTGCTCAGCGGCACCAGCTGCGAGGCGCGAAGCCGCATGTCGGGGTCGAGGACGATGGAATCGAACCGTTCCATCATATCGCCATAGGCGGTTCCCTCGGCGCAGCCGCTGGTGCGGATCTTGCGCTTCATCTTCGCCTCGAAATCCGTCTCCCGCTCGGTGCGCACGATGACGACGCCAAGATCGTCGTCATGGTCGATCCCGGTGATGACGTCATCGGCATGCAGCATGTTCTGGTTCAGGAAATAGCCGACCGCCAGTTCCGCCGGCCAGTCGCCGATGGTCATCGAGGTCACGATCTCCTGCCGGTTCAGGAACAGGGTCAGCGGCTTTTCCGTGACCACGGGCAGGGTCACGGGCGCGCCGGACTCGTCGACGCCCGTCACCGGCTGCGACAGGCCCGGGGCGTCCGGATCGGGGGCGATGATCATGGTTTCGGTGGCGGCATCACTCATGCGCCTAAAATGGCGCAATAACAGCGGCGCAACAAGCCAATTAGCCATGCGGCGCCGGTCCCTGATGTCGCGGGGTCATGGCGCAGACGACGGCGCGCGCCATGGGGCAAGCATTTTGCTTTTCGGCGCGCCTGCCGCTATCCTGCGCCGGTCGGGCCCTGTTTCAAGACCATCCCCGACGAGGGCAGCAGATGAAGATCCATTTCTCAGCATCCGGTCATGACGAGGCAAAGCTGCGTTTTGCGCGGCTGACCGAGCGTTACGGCCAGCATTCCATCGAGGGTGCGGACTGCATCGTCGCGCTTGGCGGCGACGGCCATATGCTTCATGTGCTTCATGAAACGCTGCAGCACGACCTGCCGGTATTCGGGATGAATTGCGGCCGGCTGGGCTTCCTGATGAACCATTTTTCTTCGGACGAGCTTGTCGAACGGATCGAGAGCGCGGAGACGGCCCCCATCCACCCGCTGCGGATGAGTGTCACCTGCGCCGATAACAGCCGCCACGAGGAGCTGGCGATCAACGAGGTGTCACTGATCCGGCAAACCCACAACGCGGCCCATATCCGCGTCGAGGTCGATGGCAAGCACCAGGTCGAGGAACTGGTCTGTGACGGCATCCTGCTGGCGACGCCGGTGGGATCGACGGCCTATAACCTGTCGGCGCACGGGCCGGTGGTGCCGCTTGGCGCGGGCCTGCTGGCCCTGACCCCGATCTCGCCCTTCCGTCCGCGTCGCTGGCGCGGCGCGCTCCTTGGCGAGACCGCGAAGGTGTGCCTGTCCGTGCTGGAACCGGATTTCCGCCCGGTCAGCGCCAGCGCCGACAGCACAGAATACAGGAAGGTCCGGCAGGTGGAGATCGAGCAGGCTTCCAACATCACGCTTCGGCTGCTTTATGATCCCGGCTATTCGCTGACCGACCGCGCCATCGCCGAGCAGTTCCTTGTTTGATTTCATTTACTTACGCTCGGTGATCCAACGCAACGCCTTGCGCTGATGGGCACGTCGCTTCGCGAGGAAATGATCAGTCTCAGCCTGTTCGGCGGCAGGCTGGCTCTGGCTGAGCTGATCCTGTTCTCGGTCTTCCTGACAGATATCCTGCTGCTCGGCATCATGGGCGAGATCAACCTGTCGGGTGTACTGCTGGCAAATGCCGCCTTTGTGCTGTGCTACGTCACCGCGCTGGGGTTCCTGCAAGGCGCGCTTCCGCTTGCCGCGCAGCGGTTCGAGGCCGGTGATCGCAGCGGGTATCACGCCATCGTTGCGATGTCGCTGCTGCTTGGCGGCGGGATGGCGGTGCTGGTGCTGCTGATCTTCCTCGTCTTTCCGGTTGCGCTGCGCCTGTTCGACTACCGGCCGGACCTGATCGCCGAGAGCTGGCGCTATATTTCCTGGGTGTTGCCAGCCTACATGCTGGCGATGGTCTATATTCCGGTGCGCAACGGCGTCATCGCCACCGGCAGCAGCCGCTGGTTCCTGACGCTCAGCCTCGTGACGCTGGTTCTGAACGCCGGTGCCAGCTACGTCCTCGGCTTCGGCATCAGCCTCGGCGGGCTGACGATCACGGGCATGGGCACCTCCGGCATCGCGCTGGCCTCGACCATTGTCGATTCCATGCTCTTTGCCGGGTTTGTCTGGCTTCTTCACCGCAGCGGCTTCCGGCTGTCGGGCATACCGGTCGATGCATTGACCGCGCGCCGCTGGCCGGTGGTGCGGCGCCAGCTTGCGCCTGCGATGGCCATCGGCATTCCGATCGGCATCGTCTTCTTTGTCGATTCCACCCTGTTCTCGTCGGCATTGATGCTTGCCGGCCGGCATGATGTGCAGGGCATGGCCGCCATCGGCCTGATCTTCGAATGGTCGGCGCTGGCGATCATGGTGCCTGTCGGCCTGTCGGAAGCCATTGTCCAGCGGGTGGCGAGTGCCACCGGAAACGACGGACCACAGCGCACGACCATCGCCGTCATCACAAGGGCCGCGCTCATGGTCTGCTCAGCCTATGTGGCGCTCCTCGCCTTCATCCATTTCGGACTGGGCATCAATGTACCGGTCTATTTCATCATCGATGCCGCGGCGCATCCCGATCTCGTCGCACGGCTGGACGATCTGGCCTTGCTCGGCTTTCTCGTCGCCGCCTTTCATGCCGTCATCATCGTGCTGGCGGCGATCTTGCGCGGCTTGCTGGATGTGAAAACCAGCATGGTCGCCACGCTTGTCTGCTATTGGGGATTCGGGCTCGGGCTGACGGCGCTGTTCGTCGAAATCCTGCGGCTGGATGTCTGGTACGCGCTGCTGGCTGTCGTCATCGCGCTGGCGACATCGACGGCCGTGATTGCCTTGCGTCTGCGTCTGCGGCTCAGGATGCCGCGGGACGCGGCCTAGAAGGTCATGCCATAGGGCGCGAGGCTGGCTGCCAGCGAGTCACGCTTCTCGTCGCTGATGCCGCGGAAGGGCGGGCGCAGGTTGTTCCACCGCGCATCGCCTGTACGGCGCGCCAGAAGCGCCTTCTGCGCCGGAATGGGGGCATAGTCCTGGAACAGCAGCCGCACATCCTTCACCGGCTTGTGCGCGGCCTCGGCCTCGTCCCACTTGCCGGCGGGGCACAGATCGATGACATTGGCGATGCCCGAGCCGTTCAGGTTCGCCGTCGCCGAAATGCAGCCCGGCCCGCCAAGGCGGATCGCGTCGATCACCGGAAGCTCGGCCCCCGGATAGACGATCAGCCCGTCGATGGCCAGCAGCCTGCGGGTATTGTCCCAGTCGCCGGAGCTGTCCTTGATGCCGACGATGACGTCCGGATAGGCGGCGCGGAGCCGTGTCACCAGCTCGATGGACAGGCCGACGCCGGACACCTGCGGGATGTGATAGAGATAGATTTGCAGGTCGGGATGGTCGACGCCGTCGATCAGCTTCTCGAAATAGTCGAACAGCCCGTCATCGCCCATGCCCTTGAAATAGAAGGGCGGCAGCGTCATCACGCCGGCGCAGCCAAGCTCGACCGCATGGCGCGACAGGGCGATGGATTCCGGAAGGTTGCACAGGCCTGTTCCGGGAATGATGACCCTGGGGTCGATGCCGGAGGCGACAAGGCCCTCAAGGGCTGACATACGCTCGGCGCTGCCGACCGACAGGGCCTCGCCGGTGGTGCCGAACGGGGCCAGACCGGAACATCCCGTCTGCAGCAATTCAGCGGCCAGCGCGTTGTACATGTCCTGGTTGAACGACAGGTCGTCGTTGAATGGCGAGAGGATCGGCGCAATCAGGCCCTTGATCATGATACTTCCCTTTCCGGTTGCCGGTGGACGGCTGGTCGTCAGTCTATCGGGTTATCACCAACGGTTGAAGGCCGCCAGTTGCAAATCGCCTCAGCCCTGCCGGTCTGTCACCCCTTGCCGGTGATCCCGTCAAGAAAGCTGTCGATCCGGCGCCACATGTCAATCTGCACATCCGCCGTCTCATACAGCAGCTCGTGCCGCGCGCCTGCGAATTCATGACGGGTGCAATCCGGGATCCAGCGGAACATTTCGGCAAAGGCGGCATATTTGACGATGGTCTCGCCAGAGCCCGTCAGCGCCAGAACCGGACAGGCAATCGACCGCAAAAAAGCCGGGTTGAGTGTCGTTGCGGCACAGGATTCATAGGCCGCCGCCACCCAGCCGACACTCGCCCCGTAACGCCACATTTCCGGTACATCGTCATACCAGGAAAACCGCTGCTCATACCCTGTCGGGCAGCGCGTCAGGCTGTTGCCGGCCGAATAGATCCGCTCATCCTCGAATCGTCGCTGCCGGCTTCCGGGCGCAGGATGACGCGCGCGCCCGGCGAGGACAAGAAGCCGTGCCAGCAGCCTGACACCCCAGACCGGGGCCGGACGCGGCACCATCATGGGCGACAGGGCGATGGTCGCGGCAACACGATCGCCATAGCGCGAGGCCAGCCGCAGCGCCAGATGGCCACCCATCGAATGTCCCAGAATGATGATCCGGCCACGCGCCAGCCCGGCTGCCTGCATCAGCGCGTCCATCGCGGCGAGATGCTGTTCGAAACTGTCGATATGGACGCCATGATCGCTGGCGGCCAGATTGCCAGACCGCCCCTGCCCCGGCCAGTCGATGATCAGAACGCTGTGCCCCCTGGCATGGAGATGCGCCGCCGCCGGACTGAATTTCTCGCAGAATTCGGTGAAACCGGGGCAAATCAGCACCGGCAGGCCGCCGCCATCCGATTTCCAGAAATGCCCGCGGACCGTCAGGCCGTCGCTGGTCGCAAAGACATCCTCGCCGCCGAGCACCGGCAATCCCGCTGCGACGGCATGGGTAAATGCGCCGCCACCCATGGCTTACTCCGCCGGCCGGGTCTGCGGAAGCGGGACGACATCGCCGGACGGCGCCTCGCCATCCGCGAAGCCTTTCGACTGGCGGTCCCACATCTGCTTGTAGAGCCCATTCATCGCCAGCAGCGCGGCATGGCCGCCGCGCTCGACAATCCGGCCCTCGCTGAGGACAAGGATTTCATCAGCGTCGATGATGGTCGACAGCCGGTGCGCGATGACCAGCGTGGTCCGCGCCTTGGACACCTCGTTCAGCGAGGCCTGGATTTCCTTTTCGGTACGGCTGTCCAGCGCCGACGTCGCCTCGTCGAACAGGAAGATGGACGGCCGTTTCAGGATCGCGCGGGCAATGGCCACACGCTGTTTCTCGCCGCCAGACAGCTTCAGCCCGCGCTCGCCGACCATGGTGTCGTATTTTTCCGGCAGCATGTCGATGAACCCGTCGATCGCCGCCATCCGCGAGGCATCCTCGATCTCGGCGGGGGTCGCGCCATCGCGGCCATAGCCGATATTGTAGCCGATGGTGGCGTTGAACATCACCGTGTCCTGCGGCACCATGCCGATCGAGGCGCGAACGCTGGATTGCGTGACTTCGGTCAGATTATGCCCGTCGATGCGCACCGTTCCCTTGTCCGGGTCGTAGAAGCGGAACAGCAGCCGCGAGATCGTGGTCTTTCCCGATCCGCTGGGGCCGACAATGGCGACCCGCTTGCCTTTCGGCACGGTAAAGCTGATGCCCTGCAGGATCGGCCTGTCCTTGTAGGAAAAATGCACGTCCTCGAAGCTGACGCTGCCGCCATCGATGGCGATGTCGCTTGCGCCATCACGGTCACGCACGCCGACAGGCTCGTCGAGGAAGCTGAACATGCGCTCCATATCGACAAGCGCCTGGCGAAGCTCGCGATAGAACCAGCCGAGGAAGTTCAGCGGCACATAAAGCTGCAGCAGATAGGTGTTCACCGCCACGAAATCGCCGACCGTGAGCTTGCCTTCCTGAATATGGAGGCCGGCCATGCCCATCATCAGCATCATGCCGATGGCAATGATGGTGCCCTGCCCGATATTGACCACCGACAGCGAGGTGCGCGAGCGCACGGCCATCGTCTCGTACTTCTTCAGCGCCTCGTCATAGCGCTCGGTCTCGCTTCCCTCGGCGTTGAAATACTTCACAGTCTCGTAGTTCAGCAGCGAGTCCACGGCGCGCGTCGCCGCCTCTTCGTCGGCCTCGTTCATCTCGCGCCGGAACTTGATCCGCCATTCGGTCACACGGATGGTGAAATAGGCGTAGGCCGCCACCGTCAGTATCGTCACCGCGGCATAGAACCCGCCGAACATCGACCACAGGATGATGCTGACCAGAAGCACTTCGACGAACAGCGGCAGCACCTCGAAGAAAACGATGGTCAGGAGAAACTCGATCCCCTTGGCGCCGCGGTCGATGGCACGGGTCAACCCGCCTGTCTGGCGTTCGAGATGAAACCGGAGCGACAGCTGGTGAAGATAGGCGAAACAGGTGATGGCGGCGCCGCGCACCGCGCGCTGGGCAACGGATGCGAACAGATACTGCTTGGCCTCGGAAAACACCTGCTGGCCAAGCCGTGCCAGCGCGTAGCCGGCAACCAGAAGCAGCAGGATCTTCAGCGAGAACCCGGCCTCGTCATTGACCATGTCGACGGCCGCGCCATAGAGAAGCGGCGTGATGATGTTGGAGCCGCGCGCCGCGACGAGCGCGCTGAAGGCAGCCGCGATCCGGCCGCGCACACGCCAGTCACCGCGCGGCGCGGTATAGCCCCACAGCTGCCCGAGAAGGGCGAATGTCTTGCCAAGGCCGGGGTTTTTCATCGTCAGGTCCGGAAATCAGGAAAGACCAAGGCGTCTAGCCCTGGGATGCAACGGTAAAGCTCTCGCCGCAACCGCACCGTGCCGCCTCGTTCGGGTTGTTGAAAACAAACCGCGAGGCGAATTTGGTTTCTTCCCAGTCCATTTCGGACCCGATCAGGAACATGACGGCGGTCGGGTCGATAAGCAGGGTGACACCCTTTTCCTCGACCTTGTCCTCGAAAGGCTTGGTCTCGGTG
>LUMQ01000921.1_pt1 | contig 10947 bp, 15 predicted proteins | sample 729621 | NCBI WGS metagenome assembly LUMQ01 (sample SAMN03860259, study PRJNA289734) | marine metagenome | biome: seawater column; feature: ocean; material: water; isolation source: Red Sea water column Station 12 - depth 25m | place: Saudi Arabia: Red Sea | collected 2011-10-15 | depth 25 m | reverse complement strand
TTAATTTTTCTACTTACTGCTACCATTGGTGTACTACAAAATAATCCAATATTAACTCCTGGTGTAGCAAACAATGCATCTTTCGTACTAAATGCCAAATCACAACTTGCGACTAACTGACAGCCAGCTGCATAAGCTGCTCCATGAACTTTTGCAATAACTGGTTTTTTTCCCTCAACAATTTGTATCATCAATTTAGAGCATAAATTAAACAATTTTTGATACCTGTTCTTTACTTTCAAATTTTTTACTTCTCTCAAATTGTGTCCAGCACTAAAACCTTTTCCAGCTCCTTCCAGAATAATCACTTTTGTTCTTTTTTCTTTATCAAGCTTTTGAAAAACTCTAATCAAATCATTTAAATTTTTATAAGATAAAGAATTATAAGTTTTGGGTTCATTAATTGTGACAATTGAAATCCCACTTTGTAAATTTTTAACTTTAATATTCATCGAAAGTTTTATTTAAGCTTACCTTCTTCTCTCATCTTGGCTCTGATTTTAGTAGCTGAAATTTTCTGTATTTCTTCAGACAATACTATCTCTTCAATTTTATATCCTACTCCTCTTCCATAACAAATATTTGTAATGTTAGGAACTAACATAATTTTAAAACGACCTTCAAACTCTGGGTTAAGTCTTTCCTCAATATTTTTCTTAACAGTTTCAAAGTCAAAAGGATTATCATCTACTCCTTGGACATCTCTTATTTGAATACAAACTTGGCCTGTTTTTTTTATTATCTCTTTAAATAAAGTATAATGACCATCATGAAATGGTTGCCATCTACCTAACATTTGTGCAGTTGGTTTTTTATTGTCCCATTTATAAGCCATTATTTTATCTCCTTGTATATTTTGGGTGCCCAGTTTTTAGCATCTTGTGTTGTAACATGAAAGTCATAGTTATCAGGTTTAACAAACATCTTATTTGTATCATCAAACCTTCCTTCTTTTATTGTGTCCATCCAAACTATATAATCTGCGGGAAATAAACTTCTCGCCTCTGGTGTTGGGCAAATAAAATCTGCAACAACATAACTTCCATCCTCTCTCATATTTAGAGCGAAATCTGCCATCCTTTTTGCTTGCCTTTTTCTTCCCTCTTCAGAAAAATCCCAATCATTCGCCTCTTTTCTTACTTCATCAGCATTTAATCTTTTTGCTTTAAGCATTGGACCTAGTTCATTAGCGAGGGTGGTTTTTCCAGACCCAGGTAATCCCATTATTAAAATTATTTTCATAGTAAACTATTTGCTATCCATTTATGGAATTGATGAGTTGGTTGATCCATGACTGGTGAAAAATTTCCACCATTATAAACAGGTGAATTTCTACCCTCTTGCATTCCCTCTATAGCACTGACATCTTCTAACATAACATCTTTCCAAAATCTTACATTTTCTTTTCTCAATTCTTTTAACTCTTCACCATTAGCACTTTCATTACCAACATAATACATTTGCATGTGCTCTTTAGTCTTATTAATCGTAATTGGTTCTAACCAAAAAATATAAAAATGATCTATGTGCAAACCTATCATCACATTAGGAAATAAAGCTATATATTCTGAATTTTTAATCATATTTTTATCCCAGTGAGGAAAATTTTTAAATTTTTTGTTACCTTTAATTAATTGTTCATATTTTTTACTTCCTTGGCCCGCAAATCTATTAGGTAGACTTTGTATATGATAATGATCATCTATATTTGAAACTTTATTAAGCTCTGGATGTATTGTGGGTAAATGATAACTTTCACAATAATTTTCTATAGCAAATTTCCAATTACATTTTACATCTAAATCAAAATAACCATAATCATTTGAGTGAACGACAGAGTTTTGATCATCATCAGTAATAAATTTTGCCCATCTTTGCTTAAGTGGTTTTATATAATCATCAAAATTAATTTCGTTCGAGTTAATATTTACAAATATAATATCCATCCAAATTCTAGTTCTCACTTCTTTTAAATTACTTTTTGTTTTATCAAATTTTTCAGATTGATGTTTATTCAGTCCTCCGATATGGGGAGTTGCAACAAGACTGCCTTTAAAATCATAAGACCAGGAATGATATGGACATCTGATTACATTTTTTAAATTACAGCTATTATCTAATAGCTTAAATCCTCTGTGGCTGCACACATTATGAAAAACTCGAATTTTTTTTTCCTTATCCCTAATCATTATCAAAGGAATCCCCAGTAGATTGTAAGGTTTAGCGTCTCCAGAATTTGGTATTGAACTACCAACACCTATAACCGTCCATTTATTAAAAAAAATCTTCTCTCTCTCAAAGGTTAGATAATCTTTATTAATATAACACTCATTTGGTAGACCGTTGGCAATTTCTATGGGCTTGTCTACATTTCGGAGTTTTTCAATATTTAGTATTTCTGATAAGGGTAAATTTTTACGATTCTGGTTCACAAAAAAAATTATCATGGGCATATATTTTGGCAACTAATTTCGCCGCATACATATATGAATTTCTTTGACAGCTTTTTTAAAAGATATAATGATTAAGATATGAAATTTTCTTTGGAAATTGGGCCACAAACTGACCTTGATACAGTTCCACCCGTAGATGATATATACATTACAATGCTTCCAGGTGGAGATTATAAAGAGACTGCTCAACAGGCAGTTGAGTTGGTAAAAAAAGGTTTCAATCCAGTGCCCCATTTTCCTGCAAGATCGATGCAAAATGATGAACAACTTAAAGATTATGTCTCTAGATGTAAAGACGGAGGTGTTAAACAAGTTTTAATAATCGGTGGTGGGAGAGAACCAATGGGAAAATTTGATAGTTCTTTTCAACTTTTAGAGACTGGTTATTTTGAGAAGATGACAATAGGAATTGCTGGACACCCAGAGGGGAGTCCTGATATATCCGACTCAGATTTAGAAAAAGCTATGATTGATAAAAAGCCTTATGCTGACTATATAGTAACTCAATGGTTATTAGATCACCAGCCAATTATAGATTTTATCTCTAAACAAAGCGTGCCAGTGCATGTAGGAATTACTGGGCCTCTTAAGATATCAAGCTTAATTAAGTTTGCTAATATTGTAGGAGCAAAAAATTCCATTAACTTTCTTAAATCTAATTTTACTAAGGCGTTAGATTTATTGAAACCTAAAGACCCTAATGATTTAATTGGGAAAGTTAAATCGCTTGAAGGAAACTAACAAGTGGTTGAAGGAGAATGGTTATGTCTAAAGAATTTGACTATACTAAACTAAAACATGTTACATCAGTAGATCAATCAGATCGAAAGGTACCTTATAATTTAAGACAGAGTGGGCCAACAAAAGTTGAAATGTTAATTTCAACAAGAGTAAGAAAATCACCTTATTGGCATTTATCTATGCAAGCGGGTTGTTGGAGAGCGACAGTTTACAATCGTATTTATCATCCAAGAGGTTATGTAAAACCTGAAGATGGAGGAGCGATGGTTGAATACGATGCAATAGTTAATCATGTTACAATGTGGAATGTAGCTGTTGAAAGACAAATACAAGTTAAAGGACCAGATGCGGAAAAATTTGTTGATTACGTTATCACAAGAGATGCAACAAAAATTTCACCTATGAGAGCGAGATATGTAATATTATGTAACGCATATGGTGGAGTTTTAAATGATCCTATTCTTTTAAGGATATCAAAAGATGAATTTTGGTTTTCTCTATCAGATTCTGATATTGGTATGTATCTTCAAGGTGTAAATGCTGATGGTAGATTTAATTGCACTATTGAGGAAATTGATGCATGTCCTGTTCAAATTCAAGGACCAAAATCTAAAGCATTGATGAAAGATTTATTAGGTGATCAAGTTGATTTGGAAAATATGCCATTCTATGGTTTGGCAGAGGTTAAGGTTGCTGGAAGAAGTTGTGTAATTTCTCAATCAGGTTTTTCTGGAGAAGCGGGATATGAAATTTATCTAAGAGATGCAACGTTATATGCTGATGAAATGTGGAATGCAGTTCTTGATGCGGGGAAAAAACATAATTTAATGGTCATGTATTAGAGAAAATGGGTGCAGAATTAAAAGCAGGAAAAAAGCCATATAAACTTCAATTAGTTGGGATGGAGTTAGGTGGTAAACCAATTGACGATTATGCGCCTGACTTTTGGTTAATATCACCAGAAAGTGGTGGAGATCCAGTTGGATTTATTACTTCACCATGGTGGCATCCTGAAAAGAAAAAAAATATAGCTATGGGATATGTTCCTTTCGATGGAACTTTAAATCCTAATGGATTTCCAAAAAATAAAGTTGGAACTAAATTTAAAGTTCATTTGCCTGAAAAATATTCAGAAAGTCCAGGTAAACCAGTTGATGCAGAAGTAGTTGATATCCCATTTAAGGAGTCTTACAACGCTAATACTAGAGAAGTTGTAAAAGGTTAATCAATTTTGGGAGGAGATTTGATCTCCTCCCTTTCTAACAAATATGTCTAAAGCTTTTTTAATTGGAATTTGCATTATCATTATTATTGCTTTAATAATATTTCCATTAATTATTTCGTATAAAGAGCAAAAAAATAAAAAAGAATAAATGTTTGGTGAATTTCTCAATATTGTATTTAAGTCAATTAAATTAGACAAATCTCTCTATAGTGATAATAAAAATTTTGGTGAGGCATCAATTTATTTTGCTGGAATGATCATGATTTTAGATGGTATAGCAGGTGCGGTTGCTGCTAATACTGTAATTAAAACTGCTGTAGCAATGTCAGGATTGACTGCAATTCTTACTTGGTTCATTTGGGCAATACTTATATTTGTCATTGGTGTAAAAATTTTTCCTGATAAGCAAACAAAAGTTTCCTTTAAGAAAGTTCTTACTGGTGTAGGATTTGCTCATGCACCAGGATTATTAAGATTTTTTGCTATAACACCTGAATTAATGATACCAATTATTTTTTTAACTCAATTTTGGATTTTTGCGTCATTAATAATTTCAACAAGAGAAATACTAAATCTTAAATCAAATTTTAAATCTTTTGGAATAATCTTTTTAGCTTTTTTAATAATTGCATTTTTGTCTATTGCTTTTGTAATGAGTCGAATGAATGCTTTACCAATTAATCATATCTAAAAAGGAAATATAGTTTTAGATACTCGACAGGATTTGCATATTTTAAAACCTGTGAGAATTAGATTTTGAGATACACTTTCATCTTCTTGTTTACATTCATCACATATGTCATCTAATTCTTTTAAATCTTTTTCTTTTAAATCTTCTGCTTTAATCATTGTCATTTAATCCAGCTCCTGCTGCACCTTGTTTTAAACTTTCTGTTTCTTCTACAAAAGTCTCTTCTGAAAGTTTATAAAGACTTTTCCATTCTAATTCACTAAAATTATCAGTGTTTTCTAAAAAATTAATCTTTATATTTTTTGCTAAATTTGGGTATTGTTCTTTGGTAAGATTTGAAGAAACACATAAATTAAAATTTAATAAAAATTGATTATCATCAAAGATAAATAAAATTTTTTTACCTATAACTTCAGAGGCTCGACTTAAAAAAGGAATAAATAATATTGGATAAGCAATATTTATAAACGAACAGCTCTTAAATGACTCCACAGTTCTTATTTGATCTATTAAACTTACTCCTAAATATATTGGGCAAAATGTATTATTCTTAGGTTTATTATCATTCCTGATTAATTTTAAATTTTCAAAATCATTTATGTTTTTTTCCTTTAAATAAGAATTTAGATTAACAATACCTGGTAATCCAAAAAGTTCTAACAATCTCACACATTTACCAACTTCTTCAGAAATTCCCCACGAAAACCCTGCTGCTCGAGCTGCTCTCTTTGATGTTGTTTCTATTTCACTAAGAGATTTCATAGTTTAGGAGTTTGCACTATAAATCCAATGATCATCATAATTTTTTAATTCATTTGGCAATGGTGCACCTTGAAACATACATATTCTCAACCATTTATCAGAACGCGGATCAAATTTTAGAGCACCAAAAAAAGATAATTTCAGTCTTAACATATCTATTGGAATTGTATTTTCACTAATTGTATTATCTTGTATTTCGGAATAAGGAAAATTTTCAATTATAAAAGCTCTTCTAACTACATGTCTTAAATCTGAATTCTCACTTAAAAACTCATCAATTTTCATACTTTTTTTTGTTATTAATAACTTTTCATATAATTTTTTTATATCTCTAGCGACTGCTAGAGGTTGTTCTAAATCAGATCCTTCTTCCTTAAATCTGTCAGCAATTCTTGGTTCTTCTTTATTTTTTGAAATAAACCAAAATTTTTTGAAATTTTGTTTTTTTTCGAAATTAATAGATAAAATATTTGAATATTTTGTTTCAATTATTGACTTTAATTCTTCAACATTTCTGTTTGTTGGTATAGTAAAATACTTATCTTCTTCGGAGCTCATTTGTTTTACTAATGGCTCTATAATTTCATTATACGGCTCCATCATTAAAGAAACAATATACTCTATACATTCCTCGCAAGTTTTCTTCTCAACCCAAAGATATAATTGATTGAATGGATAATCAGTTTCAAAATCAAATTTTTTTTCAACGAAATCTAAAAATTTTTGTACATCGCTTAAAAGATCTTTTATTTTTTTTAATTGATATTCACTTTCAGTATTCCAACTAGTTATATTTTTAATTGAATTTCTTAAACATTTTTTAAATATATTACTGTCATGTATATTTACTTTTTTTATTTCTCTAATTTTTTTTAATGCTTTTTCTCTACTCATGATCCAATTATTTAATAAAGTTGGGTGATTAACTATAAATGGAGCCATTCCTAAGCCTGTTGAATTGCCAATACCAAGATTTTTACAAATCTTAGGATCTAACTCGACAGCTTTTTTTGGGTTTTTATTCTTTGCTACATAATTGACTTGGTCAAATGTAAATTGTCTTACCAGATAAACTAACATCATTTCTAGTCTAAATGGACCGTTTATTTCATCTCTTTTTTTAATTCTAAAGCGATCTGCTAGTCCAAATTTACCTGAACCATATACAGCAGTTGTTCTATAAAGATAACCAACTTTTTCCAATAAATCTAAATTTGGTTGTTGTCCATTACTTAAATTTTTTACAACATGATCAAAAACTCTAACTGACTTATTTGCTCTTGATAAAGTTAACTCTTTATAGGATAATCTACCAACTTCTTGTTTAGGTACCTCTTTTTTTAATCTATCAATATCATCTTTATTTGGAACGCCATCATATAAAGTAAATGCTGCATCCCATTTTGTAGCAATCACTCGATCTGATCTTTCACCATCCTGTATTTCATTTGCAAAACATATTAAAGAGTAAACTCTATCTTTTTTTTTAAAAGAATAAACTACAACACCAAATCCATCTTTATCTAAATCAAATAAGTCTCTTTTATATTCCCAATCTTTAAATTCATTTAAAAAACTTCTTAAAAACGATAATTTAGACTGATGAAAAGAGCCCAGCCTTGAAAGTTTCATAATTACATTAGGATCTCTTAATTCTACTTTCATACTTAAATAGTTTTATAAAAATTATACCAATTATTTCCAAGTATTCCGTCAATTTCTATTTCTTGAAAACCTATCTTGCTTAATCCTCTTTCTAAATTTGCAAAACCTCTTGCATCTTCAAACCATTCTGGTTGTTTTGGAAAACCTGGTTTATTCTTTGTGCCTTCTCCATAATTTGTGCTCTTTGACCAAGTCCCATTTCTCATCCATTCAACAACTTCATCTGGCTGATTTAAACAAAGGTCAGAACCAATTCCAATATTTTTAATATTCATTATATCTGCTGTTCTAGCAACCATTTCACAAAAACTTTCAATTGTACAATTTGTATTATCTTTTAAATGATGAGGATAAAGTGATAATCCTAAAATACCACCACTATCACTCAATACTTTTAATAATTCTGGGGATTTATTTCTTTTAGCTGCATGCCAAAATGACGGATTAGCGTGAGTAATTGCAATTGGTTTTTCACTCAACTCAATTGCATCTAAAGTACTTTTTTCTGCTGAATGAGACATATCAACTACAACTCCAACTCTGTTCATTTCTTTTATTACTTCCCTTCCAAAATTTGTAACTCCACTATCAACCTTCTCATAACAACCCGTTGCCAATAAAGATTGATTGTTATAAGTTAATTGCATAAACCTACAACCTAATTCGTGGACTTTTTCGACTAAACCAATATCATCTTCAATAGGAGAGCAGTTTTGGAAACCAAAAAAAATAGCAGTTTTTTTTTCACTATTTGCTTTTTCAATATCTTTAAAGTCTTTACCTAGAAATATTAAATCTGAATTTTCAGTAAATAATTTTTGCCATTTCTTAATTTGTTCACCTAACTCATTAAAATCCTCATGGTAAACTATTGTAGCATGCACTGCATCAAGCCCCGCTTCTCTATTTATTTTGAAAACTTCTCTGGTCCAATTACAGTATTGAAGATTATCAATTTTAAATTTCATTTTGCTTATTATTATTTAAACCATATCAATATGTTTTTTTAAATTCTATTTATTTTATTGAAATTTTAATCTAATTTTGAAATAAAGTTTAAGCTTAATAATTCATGAAAAAAAATAACAATCTTAAAGTTGCAATAGTAATGGGAAGCCAGTCTGACTATAAAACGATGAAATTGGCAGAGAAAGTCCTAAAAAATATTGGAGTTAATTATGAAACTAAAATAATTTCAGCCCATAGAACTCCAAAGAGAATGTACGAATTTGCTGTTTCAGCTAATAAAAATAACATAGGTGTTATTATTGCAGGAGCTGGTGGTTCGGCGCATTTACCAGGAATGATCTCAGCTTTGACAAATTTACCAGTTTTGGGAGTTCCAATTGAGAGCAAAAAACTTAAAGGATTGGATAGTCTTTTGTCAATCGCTCAGATGCCAAAGGGGATCCCTGTAGGAACATTAGCAATAGGTGAAGATGGTGCAATAAATGCAGCTTTGCTTGCGGCATCAATCATTGCAAACAACAATTTTAAAGTAAAAAAAAAATTAAAGAAATGGCGACTAGCACAAACTAAATCTGTAAAAAAGAGACCTAAATAAATTAAATGTCTGAAATTAATTTAGGAATTATTGGTGGAGGTCAACTTGGAAGTATGCTTTCAATGGCTGCCAAAAAATTAGATATCAAATCAATAATTTACTGTGACGATATAAATGCTCCAGCACAAAATTTTTGTGATGAGTTTATATTTGGTAACTATAATGAAATTGAAAAAATTTTAGAATTTACCAATAAAGCGAACGTTATTACTTATGAATTTGAAAATATTCCATACACAACCTTAAATGAAATTAGTAAAAAAAAACCTGTTTTACCAGATCCTAATGTTAATAAAATAATTCAACATAGATTAGCTGAAAAGGATTTTATAAATAGATTAAGTATTAGAACTACTCAGTACTCTTCAGTTGAAAAAAAATCTGATTTAGATTCATTGGTAAGCTTGTTACCAGGGATTTTAAAAACAACAACAATGGGTTATGATGGCAAAGGGCAATACCCACTCAAAGAATTAAAAGATATTGACTCATTAAATATTGATTTTTCAAAAGGATATATCATTGAAAAACTTGTAAAACTTAAAAAAGAAATTTCAGTAATCATTACAAGATTTGGTGATAATAATTATGAAATTTATGAACCAATAGAAAATACTCATGAAGACCAAATATTGAAATATTCAAAAATACCAGCTGATGTAAGTGAAAAAATATTTAATGAATCTAAAGATTGGGCAATCAAAATTGCTGAGGAATTAAAGTATGTTGGCACTTTATGTGTAGAATTTTTTATTGATAAAAACGAAAATTTATATGTCAATGAGATAGCACCAAGAGTTCATAATTCTGGCCACCTAACTATTAACGCATTCAACGTGAGTCAATTTGAAAACCATATTAGAGCTGTTTGTTCTCTTAAAAAAATACCTTTAAAAAAATTATCAAATGCAAAAATGATTAACTTAATAGGAAGTCAAATTGAACCTTACCGTCAAAATATCAAATTAAAAGATAATGAATTTTTCTTTGATTATTTAAAAAAAGAGATAAAAGACAAAAGAAAAATGGGTCATGTAACAACTTTAATTAAATGATAAGTTCAATCGAAGGAAATTTTGATAATCCTGAAGTAAATGAACTTCTTACGAAGCATTTTATAGAATTAAGAGCAGCATCACCTGAGGGAAGTGCTCATGTCTTAGATATTCCTGGCTTAAAAATACCATCGATAAAGTTTTGGAGTCTTTGGGAAAACAATAAATTAATGGGCTGTGGAGCATTAAAATTTTTAGATAAAAATCATGGTGAATTCAAATCTATAAGAGTTCATGACAACTTTAGAAATAAAGGTTACGGAATAAAAGTAATTAATCATCTAATTGATGAAGCAAAAAAACTAGATATAAATAGAATTAGTATTGAAACAGGTGCGGGTAATTTTTTTAAACCTGCCAGAAAACTATTTAAAAAATGTAATTTTGAATTATGTGAACCATTTGCCCATTACAAAAAAGATATAAATTCTCTCTATTTAACAAAGCTTATAAGCAACGATTAGGACTTAAAAACATATAAAGAGATCAATTTAGTTGACAAAAGCCTCAAAATTTTAAACAAAGCTCAAATTACTTAATTATAAGTAATAAATTAAACTAATAATAAGAAGAAAAATATGAGTCTACAAGGAAAAGTAAAATGGTTTAATCCAACCAAAGGTTATGGATTTATAGAGAGAGAAGACAAAGAAAAAGATGTATTTGTTCATGTTTCAGCTGTAAGAGATGCTGGTATGAATGGTTTAGATGAGGGTCAAGCTTTGACTTTCGATGTTGAAGATGGTCCTAAAGGTCCTTCAGCAGTTAACTTAAAAACTGCATAATTTTCA
>LUMQ01000968.1_pt1 | contig 10962 bp, 9 predicted proteins | sample 729621 | NCBI WGS metagenome assembly LUMQ01 (sample SAMN03860259, study PRJNA289734) | marine metagenome | biome: seawater column; feature: ocean; material: water; isolation source: Red Sea water column Station 12 - depth 25m | place: Saudi Arabia: Red Sea | collected 2011-10-15 | depth 25 m | reverse complement strand
AGATAAAATAATACCGATTGCAATTGTAATAATATCTCTATTTATTGCTCTGATTGCTTAGTGTTTTACAAAAAAACAGATCTGTATCTAAAAATAAATTTCTTCCTTTGTATCATCTATTAATTAAACTTAATTCTTTAAATCAAAATCTATATATTTATTCAGATAAAAACTTTCGATATTTTCTTTTGTGAGTTTGTTCTCATTACTACTGATAATTATTGACCAAATATAATCTAAATATAGATTAAGTCTCTGCCACAAAATAATCTTCTTTTTCGTAACATCGTCAAAATTAATTCTATAACCTTTCAACAAGGATTCTATTTCTTCTTCCGTCATTTGAAATTCAAATATGACTTTTGAAAGATCACAAAATTTATCATTAAGTGATGAATATTCATAATCAATAATACAAATATTTTTGTTATATAAAATATTGTTTGCATTGAGATCATTATGGGAAAAAACTAATTTAGATTTTTTAATATTGATATCATTTAATAAATCTTCAATCCTTGTATAAACTTTTTCTTTATTTACTTTTTCTAACGACATCTTGTAAAAATTTAATTGTTGTTCAAAAGTAAGATTATTTTTGCAGGGCTTTATCTCGTGAATTTCTCTTATCTTCATTCCTAGATTTTTATAAAAAAGTTTATCTTTATTACTTTTAATTGATTCAACATATTCATAAATAAGAAAATCTTTTTCTTCAGATTGATAAACAACTTTAGGAAATAATTTTTTATTTACTAATTGATTAAGAATTTTTTTATTCAAATACGTATTAGTAATTGTCTGAAAATTTAGATTCTTAAATTTTTTTGCGATTAATTTTTTTTTGCTAGTTGTAATTAGAAAAGTGTCGGAGTTTTCTCCTTGTCTTACAACATTGATTTTGTCATATGAAATATTTAAATCTTTAAGATCTGAAGTTATATCAATCATCAATAATTGCTAATTTATTTTTCCATGACCTGTAACCAAAAATTATAATTATCAAATAGATAAAAAATAACAATGCTGTTAGATATAATTCTCTAGAAATATATAAATAAATACTGATTGAATCTATTACAAACCAATAGATCCAATTCTCTAATATTTTTTTAGCAACCATATATGTAGTTATTATTGCTCCCCATGTTGTGAAAGCATCTAAAATTGGTAGAGCGGCTTGCGTATATTTTTCTAATGTTGTACCTGAAATAAAAGATAAAATGAGAACAATCGTTATTGCAAAAAAATGATTCGATTTTTTCCATGATTTAATATTTAGAACAATGTTGGTATTAATAATATTTTTCCATTGTAACCATCCGTATATTGCCATTAGCACATAGAAAACTTGAAGAATTGATTCCATAAATAAGTTTGCTTGATACATTATATATATGTATATTAGCGAGCTAATTAATGCCGCATACCAACACTTTACGTCTTCTTTTGCGGCTAATACTAAATATAGAATTGCCATCAAAACAGCTACAGACTCAAGTATTAAATTTACCATTGATATTTAAAAGTCGTACCTTAAAGATAAGCCAATATTTTTTGGATCACCTTGTCTTCTATATAAAGTATCTATGAAATCTGGAGCCTCATTTCCAAAATAAAATCCTCTTGTTGAATAGTATTTATCAAAGACATTTCTCATCCAGAGCTCACTTGTAAATCGGCCTTTAGAGCGACCAAAGGTAAGATTAAGAAGCTGATAACTTTTTGATTTATTATTATGAGAATCTGAATAAAAGAATTCACTCTTTCCATTTAGATTAAGTTTAAAATAAAAATTATTCTTTAAATCTATATTTGTGCCAATTGAATAAGTATGTTCTGGAGCATGAGCTTGTGATCTGTTCTGAAGATCAGGTCTTGATTCCCAATTCTTAATTTTAGTTTTTAAAAAACCTAAATTAGCAAACAAGCTTACTTGATCATTTATAAAAAAGTTAGAACTCACTTCTAGTCCATAATTTTCTCCTTCAGCTGCATTTTCTGTAAGGTATGAAAATGTATTTGGATCTGAAGGATCAACCTGTCTTGAGATCAAAACTTGTTGATCTTCTCTTTTTGAAATAAATAGTACTACTGAATAATTAAAACCTGAGTTTTCTATATTTGAACTAATACCTATTTCGTAATTAGTTAAAAACTCAGGATCATATATCAATGATTGTTTTATTGAATTATCAGTTGCATCAAGCCCAAGATTAAAACCACCTTGTTTGTATCCTCTTGCAATTGAGAAAAAAGCATTTGAATTTTTATTATTTTTTACTAACGAAATCTTTCCACCATTCATATTATTTGAAGGACTAAATGATTCGTTATTTGAATCTTTGTATTTGGAGTCCCAATTTTCCCACCTCAAACCAAAAGCGATTTTATAATCCTGATTTAAAAAATATTCGATGTTCCCAAAGATTGAAAAATTTTCAGCTTGATAGTCTCTTAAAATTTCTGATTCACTGACATAGGGACTGTAGGGATCATTTGGATCTCCATATATGCCATCGTCTTTTGTTAAATTTGATTCATCAAGATCACTAAATTCAAAACCAAAAATCCATTCGTATGGATTTTCAAATGAAAATTCAGTATTTTTAGATAAAAAACGTATCTCTTGGCTAAAAGTATCTCTTTTTCTCAATGTTTCAGAAAAATAATCATATATGTAGGGAAAATGTGAATCTGCGTTACCCCAGTCTGCATCGTAACTAAAAATAACATCGGTTTTGGTAGCGCTTGTTAAACTTTGAACAATAAAGTTAGAAAAATCTTTAGTAATCTTTATTCCATATGAGTTTGTAGTTTGTGAATCCATACCTGGGCGGTCAGATAAGGTATTTAAACTTCCATCAATAGTCCAAATATCAGCCGGATCATCCATATCAACTTTTGAAACAAGAAAATCTAAATTTGTTGTTTCATTTAATTCCCAATTTAATTTATAGCGAAAAGTTAATTCATCTTTTTTTGAGGTATCTGATTTATTTAGGTAGATATTCTTTCTAAAGCCATCTGCATAATCAGTTCTAAGAACTAAACGATATTTAAGTTTTTTATTCTGCATTGGCCCGCCAAAAGCTATCCCAATATTTTGAGTACCATAATCTCCAAGAGTTAGTTCGGAAGTTCCTTCGAATTTTTCAGTTGGATCTTTTGTCTTTATGTAAATCAATCCTGCGAGAGCATTTGCTCCTGACCTAGACCCTTGAGGTCCTCGAAAAACTTCAACTTGATCAACATCAAATAAAGTTGCAATTCCACCTTGTCCAGAATAATCAATATCATCAATTAAGAAGCCAACAGATGAATTAGGTGTTCCTTGATAACCAGATCTTTCTCATATACCTCGAATTTGAAAATATCTAGCTCTTGAATCGGATGCAGCATAATTTAAATTTGGAACAAGGTGAGACAGTTGTTGAAAATGTTTTATTGCTTGAGATTTAATTTGTTCAGATTGAATAATAACAATACTTGAATCTTCTTCCCCTAAAGATTTTTCTCTATATTCACCCTTAACAATTATTTCTTCAATATCACTAGATAAAACTGATAGAGAAAATATTAAGGGTAATAAAAATAGAATTTTTTTTCTGATATACATATGCAATTCCTCCGCAACTATTGTGTTGATCAGGTTCAAAGGGTTTCCTAAGATCTCAGGCTTATCAAGCCACCCCTTTGCATTAATGAAATATTAAATCTTAAACTTATTGATGTCTATAATTATGATAGATGATTTTGTTCGCAATTCGATCTGTCCTAAATGTAAAAGTTACTGCTTAGCTGCTTATTACATTAAGTGCGTAACCATAAATTTCTGAGATTTGGTTTATTCTTTTATCTTTTGGTGTACCTGCACCATGTCCAGCTCTATCTTCAATTCTAATAAGAATTGGATTATTACATGACTGGAGTTCTTGTAATTTTGCTGCAAATTTAAATGAGTGTGATGGTACAACTCTATCATCTCGACTTGCTGTGGTAACCAGAGTTGTTGGATAACAAACATCAGATTTAATATTGTGAAGCGGTGAATAAGCTAACAAATTTTCAAACTCATTTTTTATATCTGATGAACCGTAATCACTCTCCCATGCCCAGCCAATAGTAAATTTATTGAACCTAAGCATATCTAAGACTCCAACTTGAGGAATAGCAATTTTATATAGATCCGGATTTTGTAACATAGTAGCAGCTACTAAAAGTCCCCCATTAGATCTTCCATCAATAGCAGTTGTGCTCGGTGATCCAATTTTCTTTGAATGTAAAAATTTTGCTGCATACGCAAAATCATCAAATACATTTTGCTTATTTAATAGCATGCCAGCTTCATGCCAGGCATCGCCATATTCTGCACCGCCTCTTAAATTAGCAACTGCATAAACACCATTTTGGTTTTTCCATGCGGTCTGGCTTTTACTAAAATTTGGAAGTATTGAAATATTGAAACCTCCATAACCATAAATCAGCAAAGGAGTATTCTCATCAATCTCTAAATCTTTTTTATGACTAATATGAATTGGAATTTGTGTCCCATCTTTGGATGGATAAAATTCTAATCTTGAAACATAATCTGACGAGTCGTATCCAACTAATTCTTCTTTCCAAAATAATTCAAAAGACAAATCTGTTAAATCTATCTTGTATATTTCTCTGGGAGTCACATAATTTGTAACAGCAAAAAATGAAGTAGTATCTTCAATACCTCCACTGAACCCACTTATGGTCCCCTGTTTAGGTAAAGACAATTTAGAAATGAATTCACCTGCAAGATTAAAGACGCTAATTTGTGAGAAGGTATCCTCTAAATAATTTATAACAAATGAATCATTAATAATGTTGACAGATCTGATTGCATTTTTAGATTCTGCAATAACCTCGTTCCATACAAATGAGCCATTTTTTATTTCTAAATTTACAATTTTACCGTTAGGCGCACCTTCCGTTGTATAAAACCATAAAATATTGTCTTTGCTATCAATAAAGCTATATGTCCCGATTAATTCATCAATAACAGGTATAAATTTACTGTTTTTGCTCATTTGCAAATAGAGTTTATTTCTATCGTCTGTGCCTTCAGAAATGGACAATAGCTTCATTTCGCTGTCTTTTATGACTGTTATACCAAATCCCCATCTTGGATTTTCAGGATTTTCATAAATTAACTCATCTTCAGATTGATTAGTGCCAATTTTATGAAACATTAGCTTTGGAGATTCGTTCAACTCTTTTAAGAGTTCTCCATCAGGTTCTTCATAGCGTCTGTAGAAGAAACCGCTATCATCATTTTCCCATGATGCTCCAGAAAATTTAGCCCATCTAAGCTCATCATCAAGCACTTCTCCAGTTTCTATATTCATGACTTTCCATGTTCTCCAATCAGAACCACCATCTGAAATTGAGTAAGCTATGAGAGATGCGTCATTACTGATACTAGTCCCACCCAAAGAGACAGTGCCATCTTCAGAAAATTCATTTGGGTCAATGAGTACTTTAGGCTCACATGCTTCACAATCCTGAATCATTAATTTGCTCTGTTGAAATGAACCATCGTTAAAATAGAAAAAAGTTTTGTCCTCTACTTTGTATGGAATAGAAATTGATTCACTTTCCCAAATTTGATTTAAATAATCTTCTAAATCTTTTTTATATTTATTTTTTTCAATATATTTTTTAGTGAATTCATTCTGTCTAGTTATCCAATCAATTGATTCATCGCTTGTAAAATCTTCTAGCCATCTATAGTCATCAGTAATTTCATATCCATGAAGATTTTCTTTAAAACTAATTTTTTTTGATTCAGGATAATTAATATCTTCTCCAGACGAACTGCACGAAATTAAAGAAATTAGAAGAATTAAATAAAGAGTATTTTTATACATAAAGTTCATATTACTTTACAATTCATATATGAATCAATTCAAAGCTGCATGGCAATTCACATTTGAGAATTGGAAATACTTTCTTATGTTGGCATTACCGCTTATTGCCATAGAGTCCACAGTTGGATATCTTCTTATTCCTTTAGGCGACATGACTCAACCGGAAGATTTTATGGAATTTTTTCAGTCTAATTCTATAGTTATTGGATTGGTCTCTATTACAGGAATTATTCTTCAAGTGGCTTTTATAGGAGGACTTTATTTAAGCTATATGGCTATCGATAGCGAAAAAGAAATTAATCCTATTGGCGCACTTCAAGCTGGTATTACTAAATTCTTTCCACTTTTTGGAACTTTCATTATAGTTACCATAGTCTCAGCTTTTGGTTATTTATTGTTAATTTTGCCTGGAGTATATATCACAGCTAGGCTTGCCTTATTTCCCTTTTATATAATGCTGGAAGACAAAAAAGTTTTTGAGTCCATAAGTTCATCTTGGGAAAATACTGACGAATATGGTTCTAAGCTTTTTGTATTTACCTTAATTTTTATAGTATTAACCCTTCTCATTGCACTTGTTTTAACAAACTTAGTTTCTCAGGGTATTGTTCAAACTATATTGTTAGCTTTATCAGAATATATTCTAGTCATTCCATTAGGTTATATTTATTACACTCTTTATAAATCTCTAAAAGTTAATTAGATTAATATAGGGCCTGTAGCTCAGTTTTGGTTAGAGCGTTCGACTGATAATCGAGAGGTCGGAAGTTCGAGTCTTCCCAGGCCCACCATTTTTTGAAAAAGTTCTGATAAAATAAGTCATGGAAAAATTTCTAGAAATCATTCTTGATCATAACAAGATATGGTTTGGTTTAATTTTTATTGGAAGTGTATTAAATGCAGTTTCTCAAGAACTTGTTGTCTTAAATCAAGTTCCATATCTTTCATTAATTAGTTTTCTAACAGGTTTTGTTATTGGGCTAGTGGCACACATTAGAGGAAAATGGTTATGGGTGTAGATATCAAAGATGCTGTATCTGAAGAGTTTTCATTTGAAAAAGAAAAAGCTGTTGCTAAAAAATATGCTCAAAGATTTCAATGGGAAATGATTCTAATTGGCATTGGTCAAGCCTGTGTATGGTTAAGTTTATGGCCATTGGTTATGTTCGGGATTATTCCTCTATGGTTAGGATTTGTTGTAGCTTGCTTTTGTGCCTGTATGGCTTACCTACCGTCTCATGAAGCACAGCATGGAAACTACTCAAGAGGTGATCCTAAGAAAAGATGGATTGACGCATTAGTTGGGCACATTACTCTGATAACCGTAATGTTTCCATATGAAATATTGAGAGTGACGCACATGAAGCATCATGCATATACAAATCATGATGATAAAGATCCTGATTTTTTAACTTCGAATGCAAAATCTGTAAAAGAAGTTATCTTACTTTCACTTGATGGTACATCTCCAGACTACCAAAAATACAAAGAGGTATATTCTAGTGATGCTGCATTCCAAAAAGCTTTTGAAAAAGGAGTAAAAGTTTCTTTAGCTTACAGATTAACTTTAATGTCACTAGTTTTTCTTTTCCCACTTCAAACATTGTTACTATGGTGGTTGCCTGCAAAGATAGGTGTCTTATACACAACTCTATATATTAATCACTCAATGCAATTACATTTTGTTCACCATCTTCATCCAAATATTGGTCATTATGATGAGCCAAGAGCAATTGAAGAATTGAAACCATTTTTAATAGCCAGAGGGGTTCCTGGTGCGGAAGAAATACCTGACAGAATTACCTACAATCCTCTAATTAAAATTTAATTAACTGCAATTAGCTCTATATCAAATATAAGAATAGAATTTGAAGGTATACCTGGTCTTCCCTCCTCTCCATAGGCCATAGTAGGATCTATAAATGCTCTCCATTTGTCTCCTACCTTCATTAATGAAATTATTTTTTGACACCCTATGATCAATTTAGATAATTCGATTGTTAATGGTTCAGAATCCAAAGAACTCCAAAAAACCTCACCATTAGTGAGTGTCCCATGAAAGTGGGCAGAAATAATTTGATCTGAGTTTGGTGATATTCCTTCAGGATTTCCCTCTTCTAATACAAGATATTGAAGTCCTGATTCAATTTCAGTAACTCTATTATCAGATTTATTATCTATGAAGAATTGTAAATTTTCTATTTGTTTAATATTTGGACTATCTTGAACACAACCTGTCAAAATTATTAGAAGGCATGATACAAAAAATATTTTATTCATACCTTGATTTTTAGAAACTTTCTTTTTCCAACTTGGTAAATATTTTCTGTGCCTTTATCTATTTCAAATTTTGAATCCGAAACTTTTTCTGAATTAATCTTTATTCCTCCTTGTTGAATTAATCTATTTCCCTCTGAAACGCTAGCGATCATTCCTGATTCTTTCAATAGATTAACCAACAAAATAGAATCTTCATCAATATCTATTGTTTTAGATTCAATTTCATCAGGTATATTGCCTTTTTGAAATCTATTTAAAAATATTTCCCTACATTTTTCACCATCTCCTTGTTTATGAAATCTGTCTACAAGTTCTTCAGCTAATATGAATTTAATATCTCTTGGATTTTTACCGTTTTTCATTTCATTTTTTAAACTAGAGATATCATCCTCGGGAATAAAACTAAGCAAATCAAACCATCGCCACATTAATTCGTCAGAAATGGACATAATTTTCCCAAACATCTCGTTCGGCTCCTCATCAATTGCAATATAGTTATCTAGAGATTTAGACATTTTGTTTACTCCATCTAGACCCTCTAATATTGGAACAGTAATTACAACTTGAGGTTCCTGGTCATAGTCTCTTTGTAATTCTCTTCCAACCAAAAGATTAAACTTTTGGTCAGTTCCTCCACATTCTACATCTGCTTTTAAAGCTACAGAATCATATCCTTGAACTAGAGGATATAGAAACTCATGAATAGCAATACTTTTATTCGATGTAAAACGCTTATTAAAGTCATCTCTTTCTAGCATTCTTGCAACATTATATTTTGAAGCGAGTTTTATTAATCCATTTGCACCTAAGTCATCACACCACTCTGAATTGAATTTAACCTCGGTAAGTTCCTTTTTTAATATTTTAAAAACTTGCTTTTCATATGTCTTAGCGTTTTTAACAAGATCTTCTGAATTAAGAATTGGTCTTGTCTTATTTGTACCTGATGGATCCCCAATTCTCCCCGTGAAGTCTCCTATTAAAAATATTACTTTGTGACCCAAGTCTTGGAAATGTCTTAACTTATTAAGCAAGACTGTGTGACCAAAATGAAGGTCTGGAGCTGTTGGGTCAAATCCAGCTTTTACAATAAGTTGCCTTCCTGATTCAAACTTCTTTTGTAGGTCTTCCTCCGTAAGAATTTCATCAGAGCCCCTTTTAATAAGCTTTAGTTCTTCCTTCATATTACTATCATAGTATTTTTGGAAGATTATTAGAATCACAAAGTTGCTACTTAGTGCTTAAACATTAAAATAGTTGCTATGCTTGAGGCAAAAAATAAATTTATTTGTGAAGAAAAGCTTTTATTAAGTTTGTCGGATGAAACTAAGTTCTTAGAAGATAAAGAGATATCTAAAAATGCTCAAAAAATAATTGAGTTATGTAGAAAAAACAAGGTAGATAGAACTAAGCTTGATGCATTTTTGAATGAGTATGGCCTGGATAACAAAGAAGGTGTTGCTTTAATGTGTCTTGCTGAATCTGTATTAAGAATTCCTGACAAAAAAACAAGAGATCTTATTATTTCTGAAAAATTATCTGAAGGAAAATGGATAGATCATTTAAATCAAGCTGATAGCATCTTTGTAAACGCATCCACATGGGGGTTGCTGCTTGCTGGAAAAATTGTAAAAACTCCCTCAAAGTGGTCAGAAAATCCAAATAACTTTTTATCAGAACTTGTATCAAAATCTGGTGAAATGCCAATAAGAAATGCTGTACTTGCCGCCATGCAAATTCTTAGCCAAGAATTTGTAATTGGAAGAAATTTTAAAGACATTAATAAAATGTCTGGCTTAGAAAAAGAAGTATTTTCTTTTGATATGCTTGGTGAAGCAGCAAGAACTCCACAACAAGCAGATGATTATTTTGAATCATATAAAAGCGCTATAGATGAAGTTGGAAAAATTAATACTGCAAGAAATTTGTCTAATGGAGTATCAATAAAAATCTCAGCACTTCATCCAAGATATGAAATGAGAAAAATTAATCAAATAGAATCTGAATTATTACCAAAATTAAAAGAACTAGTTAATTATGCTCAATCAAAAGATGTTGAAATAACGATTGATGCGGAAGAACAAGATAGGCTTTCTTTAAGTCTACATATTATTGAAAAACTTGCATATGAAAAAAATATCAGAGACTGGCCAGGGTTTGGAATTGCACTTCAGGCGTATGGAAAAAGATCATTTGATGTCATTCATTGGTTAAATGGAATTTTAGATAAAAGAGATGGTGTGCATCTTAGATTAGTTAAAGGAGCATACTGGGATTATGAAATTAAACATGCTCAGGTTTCAGGCTACGAAGGATATCCAGTCTTCTCAAAAAAATCACTTACCGACATTGCATATCTTGCTTGTGCAAAAGAAATATTCAAAAACAAAAAAATATTTCCAAAATTTGCCACGCATAATGCACATACTATCTCTTCAATTCATCATATTGGAAAAGATTTTAATTATGAATTTCAAAGATTATATGGAATGGGTGAACTTTTGTATAAAAGTGCATCTGAAGTTCTGGGAATTAAAAATAATCCCTCCGTTTATGCTCCGATTGGAAGCTATAAAGATTTATTACCCTATTTAGTAAGAAGATTGCTTGAGAATGGAGCAAATAGCTCATTCATAAACAGGCTGCTAGATCCTGATACTAATTCTGAATGGTTAGCTGAAAATCCACATATTAGAGTTAAAAGTGAAAAAAAAGAAATTCCATTACCAAATCAAATATTTATTAATAGACAAAATTCATCTGGTATGGACATATCAGAGAG
>LUMQ01001199.1_pt1 | contig 10966 bp, 10 predicted proteins | sample 729621 | NCBI WGS metagenome assembly LUMQ01 (sample SAMN03860259, study PRJNA289734) | marine metagenome | biome: seawater column; feature: ocean; material: water; isolation source: Red Sea water column Station 12 - depth 25m | place: Saudi Arabia: Red Sea | collected 2011-10-15 | depth 25 m | reverse complement strand
AATTTCATTAAAAAATGTTAACAAGTGGTTTGGAGATTTTCATGTATTACAAGATGTAAATCTTGAAGTTAAGAAGAAAGAAAGAATTGTAGTTTGTGGCCCTTCTGGTTCTGGTAAATCTACAATGATCAGATGTATTAATAGATTGGAAGAGCACCAAGAAGGTTCAATTGTTGTTGATGGAATTGAGTTAACAGGAAATTTAAAAAATATTGATAATGTTAGAAAAGAAGTTGGAATGGTATTCCAGCAATTTAATTTATTCCCTCATTTATCTGTAAAAGAAAATATAACACTAGCTCCAATTTGGGTTAAAAAAATGCCAAAGGCAGAAGCAGAGGAACTGGCTATGAGACAGTTAGAAATAGTAAAAATTCCTGAACAGGCCAACAAATATCCTGGTCAATTATCTGGTGGTCAACAACAAAGAGTAGCAATTGCTAGATCTCTTGCAATGAATCCTAACATCATGCTTTTTGATGAACCAACTTCAGCTCTAGATCCTGAAATGATTAAAGAAGTTTTAGATGTTATGGTTGATTTGGCAAACGGTGGAATGACTATGATTGTTGTTACTCACGAAATGGGTTTTGCTAAAACAGTTGCTGATAGAATGGTGTTTATGGATGAAGGTAAAATTGTTGAGGAAGCTAGCCCAGATAAGTTTTTTAATAATCCAGAGAGTGATCGTACAAAGTTATTTTTAAGTCAGATTCTTCATCAGTAATTTAAGAAGATAACAATAAATTAACTCTTCTATTCATTTTACCTTTGTTTTCTATTTTGCCGATTTGAATTTTACCAATCTCATTAGTTGATTTCACATGTGTACCACCACAAGGTTGTAAATCAATATCACCAATTCTAATTAATCTTATTTTACCATCTACTTGCGGAGGTTTTACTGACATAGTTCTGACTAGCTCAGGTTTTTCTTCCAATATACTACTTTCAATTACTTCACTAGTAACGGTATGATTATCTTCAACCAACAAATTTATTTTTTCTTCTAATTCTTCTTTATTTATTTGTTTATCTGGATCATTAAAATCTAATCGACTTTTTTCATAACCAATTTGACCGCCAGTTACTCCTAAAGGGACTATAGAACACAACAAGTGCAGTGCAGTATGCATTCTCATATGCTTGTATCGTAAATCCCAATTTATTTTTCCAATTATATCAACATTCTCTTCAAGATCTTTGAGATCATCTACAATATTTATTATTTTATTATTTTCTTTAATAGTATCTAAAACTTGTATTTTTATACTTTCAGCTTCTATTGCACCTGTGTCCCCAGGTTGACCACCACTTTTTGCATAAAATGCTGTCTTATCTAACTCAATACGATTTTCTTCTTTCACAATACCTATAATTTTTGCTTTAAATTCTTTAAGGTATGCATCATCTTCGAATAATTTTGTCATAGCGTTTTTTAACAGTATTTTAAAAATATTATATTGACTTTTTTCTCATTCTGAATAAATTAGAACAAAAGTAGAACAAATAATTTTATAAATAATATAATTATTATTTATCAATTATTTAAATATTTTTTCTAATATTATGTCTAAAAAAATAGAAAACTTAATATTTAAAGCTGAATCCAAAGGAGATCAAATAACACCTTATTTTCTTGATACAGTATCTGCAGGTTTTCCATCTCCAGCTACTGATTATATGGAAAACAAACTTGATCTTAATGAATATTTGGTTCAACGTCCAACAGCAACCTATATCGTTAAAGCTAATGGCCCTTCTATGACCGATGCAGGCATATTATCAGGTGATTTACTTATTGTTGATAGAAGTATTACACCTCGTAACGACAATATTGTTATAGCCTCCATCTTTGGTGACCTAACAGTTAAAAAACTGAAAAAGAAAGATCAGTCACTATTTTTAATTTCTGCCAATAGTGAGTATCCTAGTATTCAAGTTAAAGAAGAAATGGAGTGTTTTATATGGGGGGTAGTGACATATGTCATACACAAAACTACTTAATAGAAATCATAACTCAGTAAATCAATCTATAGCATTGATAGATTGCAATAATTTTTATGCGTCATGTGAAAGAATATTTAATCCAAAACTTATAGGAAAACCAATTGTCGTACTTTCCAATAATGATGGTTGTATCATTGCACGATCAAAAGAAGCAAAAAAATTAGGGATAAAAATGGGTGAACCTTATTTTAAAGCAAAAAATATTATTGAAAAAAATGATGTTAAAGTTTTTTCATCTAATTATTCTTTATATGGTGATATTTCTCAGAGAGTAATGGAGACTTTATCAAGTTTCTCTTCAGAGGTAGAAATCTACTCTATAGATGAAGCATTTCTTGGTTTAAATGGTTTTGAGAACTATGAGCTAAACACTTATTGCAGACATATTAGGCAAACGATTAAGAGGTGGGTTGGTATTCCAGTTAGTATTGGAGTGGGTCCAACAAAAACACTATCAAAAATAGCTAATCATTTAGCAAAAAAACAACCAGACTATAAAGGTGTGTGCATACTAAAAAATAAAATAGAAATAAAAAAAGCATTAGAATTAACATCCATTGAAGAAGTATGGGGCATTGGAAGAAGATTATCTCTTTTCCTGAAAAAATATAATATTCATAATGCTTATCAATTTTCACAAATGGACAGAGGATGGATAAGAAAAAATATGGGTGTAGTGGGAGAGAAGACATACCTAGAATTAAATAGTGTATCGTGTTTAGAACTTGATTTGGTTCCAAGTGATAAACAAAGTTGTTGTGTCTCAAGATCATTTAGTCAGCCAATAGAAAAATTATTTGATTTGGAGGAATCAATATCAACTTATGGATCAAGAGTATCAGAGAAGATAAGGGAAGAGGGGTTAGTCGCTGAGTCGATGAGTATTTTTGTTTTGACAAATCATTTTAATAGAAGAGAGAAACAATATTCAAATTCAATAAAACTACATTTACCTTTTCCAACAAATAATAGCATAAAAATTGTTAAAAGAGCTCTTGAAGGAATTAGAAAAATATATCGACCAGGATTTCGTTATAAAAAAGCTGGAATTATATTATATGGTCTTAGCAGGCACAATGTAACTAGAGGATTGCTTGATTATGACCGTGATACATCGGATAGAATAATGAATACTATTGATAATATTAATTCTAGATATGGAAGTTCAACGTTAAAGATAGCTTCTGAAGGTATAGAAAAAATATGGAAGATGAAAAGAGAAAACGTATCCCCATGTTACACAACACGTTTTGAAGAATTGGTGGAAGTTAAGGCTTAGATAAAATGGCTCCCCGGGCCGGGCTCGAACCAGCGACCGATCGGTTAACAGCCGATTGCTCTACCACTGAGCTACCGAGGAACACAATTTTGTTGATAATAAAAAAAAATTAAAAAACAAGAAAAATTTGGAGGCTCGGAGCGGAATCGAACCGCTGTGCAAGGCTTTGCAGGCCCCTACATCACCACTCTGCCACCGAGCCTAAAAAAAATGACAATTATCACTATATTATTTCTAGTCAATTAATGAAAAAAAATTCTAAAGATTAATAATATAATTTAAATAATTGATTATATAATAGGTTTATATAAAGCATCCTTTAAGAAATGAGTGAAACATTTGAAATTGCAAGAAAAAATATGGTTGTTAATCAGTTGAGACCAAACAAAATTAATGAAGAAAATATCTTACAAATATTTGAAAATACTCCTAAAGAAAATTATTTGGATGTCAGCTTAGGTAAGAATTGTTACCTAGATAATAATTTAGATATAACTGAGAAAAGAGGATATCTTAAAAATTTACACCTAGCTCAAATTATAAAATATTCGAAAATTTTACCTAATGATAAGGTATTGCATATAGGTGGCTTAACGGGCTACTTTTCTGCTTTAATTAGCTCACTATGTAAAGAACTTCATGTTGTAGAAGAAAATAGAGAACTATTTAAATTATTAGAACATAATATTAACAATACTGATAATACTAATATTAGTTTATTTAATCATAATTTATTAGATGGATTATCTGATAAAGCTCCATTTAGCTTAATTATTATTGATGGACCTATATTTAAAATAACTGATAAGTTAAAGAATCAACTAGCAATGAATGGAGGAAGGTTAATATATATTAAAAAAATATATGATAATTTGGGTAAAGCTTATAAAATTATAAGAAATGAAGATTTGTATTCATCTGAGTATTTATTTGATGTAATGAGTAGTTATCAAATTCAAGAACAACAAGAGGATTTTAAATTTTAAATGAGATTATTTATATTATTGTTATTACTTATTTATTCTAAATCTATATTTGCTCTATCGATTGATGATTCTGTAAAAAGTACGATTGCAAATAATTTGAAAGTAAAAATTGCTTTTGAAAAACTGAATGAAAGCAAAGAAACTATTGAGGTAGCTATAGGCAAAAAACTTCCAACAGTTACTGGCACAATTTCTGGTACATATAGTAATAGTGATACAACATCAGCAGCTGGTGTATCAACAACACCAGAGACTTTTACAGATAAATATAAAATTAGTATTACTCAAAATTTGTATGATGGCGGTGAAAAAAATTTTGAAATTGAAAGATCAAAAATTATTTACGAAAATGCAGTAATAAACTTTTATAAAACAGTTCAAGATTTATCGCTAACAGCTGTAGAAGGTTATTTAACCGTAATAAATTATGAAAAATCATTAGAGGCTTCCAAAAAAAATTTTGATTCTGTTTCAAGATTTTTAGAAGAAGTAAAATTAAAATATGAATTGGGATCAGCAACCATAACTGAATTGAAAAATGCTGAGAGTGCTTTTTCAATTGCTGAAACAAATCTTTTTTCAGCCGAACAAAACTACAAAGTCAGTTTAAAAACATTTAAATCAATTGTTGGTAAAGAAGCTATTAATTTAGAAGATTACGTAAATATAGAAGACGATTTGAATTTTGATAACATACTTTCTGAAGTTTATAAGAATAATTTTAATATTTTAATTGCTCAAAATAATATTAAAATTAAAGAATTTGATCTCTCAAAAGATTGACAAATCAGACATTAGAAAAATAAATTCTCAAATTTTACAAACTGAAATTGAGTTAGAGGATCTTAAAGAAAGTTTAAATATTGAGGTATCAAACTATTATAAAAACTATTTAGTTAGTAAATCAAATTTAAATACATCTTTATTAACTATAGAGTATGCAAATACTCTTCTAGAAAGTACTCAAGAGGAATACAACCTTGGGACAAAATCTATCACTGATCTAATAGAAGCAGAAACTAATCTTTTAAACGTAAATGTTGAATATTTTAATGCAAATAAAAACTATCTGATTAATTATTTTAATTTACTAGCTTTAGATGGTTCACTGATTAAATTATTTGAGGAGTATCTTCCTAGCTATAATTAGAGTTTTATTAATTTAATTAAACATTTATAATACCTATATGAATACAAAAAATTCTATCAATGAATCTCTTGAAGTCATACGAAGAGCACTTGAAGATGAAAAAAACGATTCAAATAAACATTCTTCATCTAATATTTTAATACTTAATCAAAAGGTTAACAGTGATGGTACAATAAAATTACTTCAAAAAGATGAAGAGATAAATAGTGAAATTAATGATATTATAGACCAAAAACTTTCCTATCTTGTAGAAAATAAAATTGAAAAAATACTTGATGAGAAAATCCCAAAATTACTAAAAAATTATTTCGATTCAAAATAGTTACGATGCAGCTTGATAAATTTTTTGATTTTTTAAAAGATGAAAAAAATCTTTATTCGCAATGGGAGCAATCAAATTGTTTTAAACCACAAAAAGGAGGTGAACCTTATTCTATAATGATGCCACCACCTAATGTTACAGGTAGCTTACATATGGGTCATGCTTTAACCTTCACAATTCAAGATATATTAATCAGATACCATAGAATGAAGGGTATGGAAGTATTGTGGCAAGCAGGGACAGATCATGCAGGAATAGCTACTCAGATGGTGGTTGAAAGAAAATTAAGTGAGTCAAACCTAGATCGACGATCTCTAGGTAGAGAAAAGTTTATTGAAAAAGTATGGGAATGGAAAAAAGAGTCGGGTGGTCAGATAAGTAATCAATTAAGAAGACTTGGTGCTTCTGCAGATTGGTCAAGAGAAAGATTTACTATGGATGAAGGACTTTCTAATGCAGTTAAGAAAGTTTTTGTTAATTTATTTAATGATGGAATTATTTATAAAGATAAGAGATTGGTGAATTGGGACCCAAAACTTTTAACAGCTATTTCTGATCTAGAAGTAGAGCAAAGAGATACTGAAGGAAGTTTATGGCATATTAAATATCCTATAGATGAAAATAATCATATCATTGTTGCAACAACAAGACCTGAGACAATGTTAGGTGATACTGCAGTTGCCGTTCATCCAGATGATGAAAAATATAAAAATCTAATTGGCAAATTTTGTAACTTACCAATTTCAAATAAGAAAATACCAATCATTGCTGATGAATATGCAGATCCTGAAAAAGGTTCTGGAGCTGTAAAAATTACACCTGCACATGACTTTAATGATTTTGAGGTAGGAAAGAGACATGATTTAGAATTTATTAATATTTTTGATGAAAATGCTAAACTGAACTCAAATGTGCCTGAAGAATTTCAAAATTTAGATCGATTTGAAGCAAGAAAACTAATTTTAAAAAAATTAGATGAAATGAATTTATTAATTAAAGAAGAAAAACAGCAAATGGTCATACCATATGGTGATAGATCAGGTGTTGTTATTGAGCCATGGCTGACAGACCAATGGTTTTGTGATGCAAAAAAATTATCAGTTGATCCAATATCAGCTGTTAAAGATAATAGTTCTAAATTTATTCCCAAACAATGGGAAAATACATTTTATAATTGGATGGAAAATATTCAACCGTGGTGTATTTCAAGACAGTTATGGTGGGGACATCAAATTCCTGCATGGTATGGTCCTGATAATAAATATTTTGTTAGTGAAACTCTAGAAGGGGCACAAAATCAAGCAAAAGAATTTTATGGAAAGGATGTTGAGCTTAGACAAGATGAAGACGTTCTAGATACTTGGTTTTCTTCTGCTCTATGGACATTCTCTACTTTAGATTGGCCAAATAAAACGTATGAATTAGATAAATTTTATCCTGGTAACGTTTTGGTTACTGGTTTTGATATCATATTTTTTTGGGTTGCGCGGATGATGATGATGGGTTCTTATTTTATGAAGGAAACTCCATTTAAAGATATTTATATTCATCCTTTAATACGTGATGAAAAAGGACAAAAAATGTCTAAATCAAAAGGGAACATAATTGATCCTTTAGAGTTATTAGATAAATATGGTGCTGATACATTAAGATTTACACTAACAGCACTATTAAATCCTGGACGAGATGTAAAATTATCTGAAGCTAGAGTTAAAGGATATAAATCATTCACAAATAAAATTTGGAATGCTGGAAAATTTTTACAATTGAATAATTCAATTTTTATAGATGATATATCAATTGATTCAATTATTTTTGATGCAAACAAATGGATAATAAAAGAATTGAATGATTTGAACACTCAACTTGATCAATTAACTAAAAAGTATTTGTTTCATGAAATAGCCAATAAAATTTATCATTTCGTATGGCATACTTATTGTGATTGGTACATTGAAATTATTAAACAAAATTTTGAAAATGAAAAATTTGCTGATGAAATTAAAAAAGTTTCTGGATGGACATTTATTCAAGTTTTAAAGATCATACATCCCATTATGCCATTTATAAGTGAAAAATTATGGAGATCTTTAGTTGACGATAAATCATATTTAATGAACCAAGTTTTTCAAAATTATTCAACAAATAATTCTTTTAATAATTCTAAAAAAAACTTCGAAATATTTATTGAATTCATAACATCTATAAGAAATTTGAGATCAGAACTAAATATACCCTATAAACAATTAATTAATATCTCCATAGAAGCAAAAAATGAAGAACTTAATAATTTTCTAATTGCATATAAAAATGAAATAAGTAATTTTTTAAAAACCAAAGATATTAGTTTTGATAAAATTCAACCTAATAAGAATTCAGCTTTAATTGTGTTAACATCATTATCAGTTTTAATCCCTTTAGATGGTATTATTGACTCAGAAGCAGAACTAAAAAAATTAAATAAGAAAAAGCAAGTTGAGCAAGAAAAATTTAATAAAGTTAATGACAAATTAAAAAATGATAACTTCATGAATAAAGCTTCAGAAGAAATTATTAATAAATTTAAAAATGAGGCAAATATTTATAAATCTTCTATTGAAAAAATTGATCAAATAATAAATACTATCAAATAGAATGGAAGATAAGGGTTCAAATAGAAAATCTAATCTACCTAGTAGATATGTTAGTGTAGGGCCTAAAAGTGCGCCTCATAGATCTTATTATTATGCTATGGGTTTGAAAGAACATGAAATTTATCAACCATTTGTTGGTGTTGTTAGCACCTGGAATGAATCAGCTCCTTGCAACATTACTCTTCAGGATCAAGCGCAACATGTGAAGACAGGTGTCAAAGATGCTGGAGGAACACCAAGAGAATTTACAACTATAACAGTAACAGATGGAATTGCCATGGGCCATGAGGCAATGAAATCCTCTCTTATTAGTAGAGAAGTTATTGCAGATTCCATTGAATTATCTGTGAGAGGTCACTGTTATGATGCAATAGTTGGACTTGCTGGCTGTGATAAATCTTTGCCAGGTTTAATGATGGCTATGGTTAGATTAAATGTACCATCTGTATTTATTTATGGAGGTTCAATCTTACCAGGAAAATACAAGGGTAAAGATGTTACTGTTATTGATGTTTTTGAAGCAGTAGGAAAACATGCTGCTGGAACTATCTCAGATCAAGATTTAAAAGATATTGAACAAGTTGCTTGCCCATCTGCTGGATCGTGTGGAGGTCAGTTTACAGCAAATACAATGGCATGTATTTCTGAAGCAGTTGGTTTAGCTCTAACAAATTCAGCTATGCCTCCAGCAGTAAATACTGAAGAAAGAAAAGCTTATGGTGAAAAGAGTGGTAAAGCTATAATGAATTTATTAGAAAAGAATATAAGACCAAGGGATATAGTAACTATTGATTCATTAGTAAACGCTGCAAGAGTAGTTGCAGCTACTGGAGGTTCAACTAATGCAGCACTCCATCTTCCTGCGATAGCTAATGAAGCGGGTTTAAAATTTACATTAAGAGATGTTGTAGAAATTTATAATTCGACTCCTTATATCGGAGATATGCAACCTGGTGGAAAGTACGTTGCTAAAGATTTATATGATGTAGGAGGTGTGCCAGTTGTTATAAAATCTTTATTAGATGGTGGTTATATAAACGGAGACTGCATAACTGTTACAGGAAAAACAATAGCTGAAAATCATAAAGAAGTAATATTTCCTACAAATCAAGATGTTGTTTATAAATGTGATAATCCAATTAGTGAAAATAGTTCAGTCGTAGGGTTGTGGGGTAATCTTGCACCAGATGGATGTATATCAAAAATAGCAGGTTTAAAAAATTTAACTTTTAAAGGAAAAGCTAAATGTTTTGACTCAGAAGAAGATGCTTTAACCGCAGTTTTAAAAAATGAAATTAAAGCCGGAGATGCGGTAATAATTAGATATGAAGGTCCTAAAGGAGGACCTGGTATGCGTGAAATGCTTTCAACAACAGGTGCAATATATGGGCAAGGGTTAGGTGAAACTGTTGCTTTAATTACAGACGGACGGTTTTCAGGCGGCACAAGAGGATTTTGCATTGGTCATGTAGGACCAGAAGCAGCTGTAGGAGGTATGATAGGTTTACTTAAAGATGGCGATGAGATTATTATTGATGCTGTTAAAGGCGAAATCAACGTTACGCTTTCAGATCAAGAAATAGAAAAGAGAAAAAAAGATTGGAAGCCAAGAAAAACTAATCATAATTCTGGATCTATATGGAAATATTCTCAAACTGTTGGGCCAGCTTACGAGGGTGCTGTTACTCAACCAGGAGCAAAAGACGAAACGCATACATACGCTGATATTTAATATTAATTAACTAATTCAATCGTAACTGGTGTGTGATCAGAAGCTTTTTCCCATCCTCTTGGTTCACGATTAACATTAACTGATTTAATCAAATCAGTTACTTCTGGTGTAGTAAGAAAATGATCAATTCTAAGACCATTACCTTTTTGCCAACTTCCACCTCTATAACCCCAAAAGGTCCAGTTTGTATTTCCATCAACAAAGTATTTAACTGTATCAACAAAACCTAAATTCAAAAGATTTCTAAATTTCTCTCTTGTTAATGGATGGGCACAAGCATCATTTTTAAAATTTTCTGGTGAATACACATCTTCATCATTAGGTATTACATTAAAATCTCCACCTATAATAATTGGTTGATTATTATCAATTAATTCTTTGATATATTTATTAAAATTTATCATCCAATCAATTTTGTAATCAAATTTTTCTGTTTCAATTGGATTTCCATTTGGAAGATAAATATTTATTAATTTAATTTTATTTTTTATATTTTTTAAGGATATTTCTGTTTCAATAAATCTGGAATTTACATCTTGGTAATTAGGAATTTTTAAGTTTGAAATTTCAATACTTTCTTTGCTGAGTATGGCTACACCATTCCAAGCTTTTTGCCCATTCACATAACATTTATAATTAATATTTTCTAATTCCTCTTTAGGAAAACTTTCATTTGTACATTTTAATTCTTGAATTAAATATAAATCTGATTGATCTTTTTTTATAAATTTTATTAAATGTTCTATTCTTGCATTAACTGAATTTACATTCCATGTAGTAATTTTCATTTATATTGAAAAAGAAGTACCACACCCACATGATGAAGATGCTAGTGGATTAGAAATTTTAAATGA
>LUMQ01001265.1_pt1 | contig 10981 bp, 11 predicted proteins | sample 729621 | NCBI WGS metagenome assembly LUMQ01 (sample SAMN03860259, study PRJNA289734) | marine metagenome | biome: seawater column; feature: ocean; material: water; isolation source: Red Sea water column Station 12 - depth 25m | place: Saudi Arabia: Red Sea | collected 2011-10-15 | depth 25 m | reverse complement strand
GTTTTAGACCTAAAGAAACTCTCATTTTTTCTTCGTCAAAGGAGCGAACCATGAATTCCATTTTATCACCAACTTTAAGTACTTCTTTTGGATGCATAACTCTTTTCCAAGATAAATCGGTAATATGAAGTAAGCCGTCTAAACCGCCCAGATCAACAAAAGCACCATAGTCTGTCAGGTTTTTGATGGTGCCCTCAATTTTTTCACCTTCTTTGATGATTCCTAGCAATCTTTCTCTCTCTTCAGAATTTTGTTCTTGCAATACTGCCTTTCTAGAAAGAACAATATTTGATCTTTTCTTATCGAATTTCATTACTTTGAAATCAAGAGTTTGGCCTGTTAAGTCTGGATAATCTTTGCCTCCTTTTGGATCTATTAGAGAGCCAGGCAAGAATGCTTTAACAACGTCAACGAACACTGTAAAACCGCCCTTAACTTTATTAACGACTTTACCTTCGACGTAGACACCGTCATTATGGGCTGTTTCCAACTTATCCCAAGTTTCTTGTTTTCTTGCTTTATCTCGAGAAAGTCTGATCATTTGAAACCAATGTCTAATGTGACCCACTTCTTACCAATTTCTACAACATTGGCTTTAACCAATGATCCTTGAACAAGATTGAACTCGCTAAAACTTTTATCTAGCAAATTTTGTAATGTGTTATCAGTATTTTTCATTAATTAATTTTTTTATCAAATTTGTAATTTCTCCAACAGTCTTCTCTGAACTGTCAATGAAAATTGAATCCTCAGTTTGTTTTAATGGTGATTGAGTTCTTTTAGTATCTCTATCATCTCTGAGCACAATCTCATTTTTGAGTTCGGAAATATTAACCTTTTGTCCAGCATTTCTCAACTGATTTGCTCTTCTCATTACTCTTTCTTCTAAATTTGCGGTTAAAAAAATTTTTACGAGCGAATCAGGAAAAAGTTTAGATGACATATCACGTCCTTCAGCGACTAAACCTGGTTCTTTTCGATAGGTTTTTTGAATCATAGTTAATTTATCTCTTACCCGAGATAATTGAGATAGCTCTGATGAAAGTTTTGTTATTGCAGGACCTCTTATATCATCAGTGATATTCTTATTTCGGTATGAAATAGTTTCATGTTCAAGATCATATTCGTGATCTATATTGTTTATCTCTTGCGTTATATCTGAGACCCCAATTGAATGCAGAAAAGCATAACATCTATATATCAGACCACTATCTAAGTAATTCCAATTTAAATCAATTGCTAAGGCTTTTGAGATAGTTCCTTTACCAGAACCAGAGGGTCCATCAATTGTAACTATTGGTACCATGCTTTTATCACCTCAAAGAAACCTGGAAAAGAAGTTTCCACTGATTCAGTTTCATCAAAATTAATTTTTTTACCTGTTACTAGCGCTGCAATCACAAAACTCATAATAATCCTATGATCGCCACCTGTCTCTAAATCTACACTATCATTATCATGATTTTTTGACGGGATGATTTCAAAACCGTCTTCAAATTCTGTTAAACCAATATTTGGATTAAACTTTTTCATGTTATCCAGCAATAAACTAATCCTGTCAGATTCTTTATATCTAAGTTCTTTAGCATCTCTAATTGTAGTTTTCCCCTCAGCAAACATTGCTAAAATTGCAATCAAAGGTATTTCATCTATTAAATTAGGAATATTTTTTCCTGAAATCAAAACTCCTTTTAAGTTCTGGTTTTATTTACTCCGACACCTTTGAGAGGAATATCCTTGTTTGTAAGAATATTTGCGGCAATAAGGTATGCTGCGGAAGAAAAATCTTTGGGAACATCGATGAATTTCTTTGTTATTTCTTTGGTGCCATCAAAGATAATTTTATTTCCCTCTTTGAAAATTTCTGCATCACATTCTTGCAATAAACGCTCTGTGTGATCTCTGGAAGGTATATTTTCGATTATTTCAATTTTAGTTTTTGATGAAAGAGCTGCTAATAGCAGACATGATTTAATTTGAGCACTTGGTATTTCTAATTCATATACAAAATTTGATAGTAATTTTGATTCAGCTATTTCTATTGGTGGATATTTGTCCTCTCTCAAAGAAATTTTTGCACCCCAATTATTTAGTGGATCAGAAATTCTTCTCATAGGTCGATTGGAAAGGGATTTATCTCCAATTAAAGTACATTTTTTTCCTGATCCAGCAATATATCCGGTCAAAAGACGAATACCTGTGCCTGAGTTACCTAAATTAAGTGTAGGATCTTTTCTGTATTGAGCAAATTGTTTTGCAGCCTCAAGGGTATTTTTTACGTCTTCTCCAATGAACCTTTCATCGAAATCTAAATTTAAAACAGCGCATCTTTGTGCAATAGATTTGTCTTTGGGAAGTTCAATCACAATAGTTTTTTCTTAAGCTTTTCTTTTATATATTCAAGATTTTCTTTATTATCCAAAAATATTTCATGCCAAAGATGTTCATCTGCTTCTGATAGCCTAAGTATTTCTTTAAGGCTATCGCCGGAGAATTTTTTATAGTCAACATTTTCTTCATCAAGTATTTCTCTGTATATAAAACTAAACAAATGAGGAAAATGGCTGAGAAAAGCGTAATTCTTATCATGTTCTGAAAAATCCATTACAGAGGTGTTTGCCCCCAGTGAGCTCCAAAATAATCTTAATTCAGATAACTTTTCTTGATAAGGTGTATCTATAATAATTACTTCTTTTCCCTTAAATAAATCTGGTTCAGCATCTTCAGGTCCAACTTTATGACTCCCACAAATAGGATGTGATGAAATAAAATTTGGAGGCAAATCTGATTCTTGCAAAAAGTTTTTAGAACTTGAAATATCAGTAATAAGGCTTTCAGGGAATTTGGAAGAAAAATATGAGATATGCTCAAGAACATCTTTTTGTCTTGTACAAATAATTATTAAATCAAACTCTCCTTTGATATCTGAAACATCTGAAAATATATTTTTATAGATATTAAGGTTTTTTAAAGTTGTAAGATAAGCTTCATGAGTTTCAAAACATGTAACATTATGGTTTTCTAAGGCATGAGCCATTGAAGTACCCATAAAACCTGAACCTGCTATTAATATTTCTTTACTCATTATTTTTTTGAGCGTTAAGTGATGTTTTCATAATCTCGACGAATATAGACTTTAAATCCTCTTTTGGATATAGGAGTGAAAGTTCTTCAATCTTTTTTAGGATTTCTTCTTCTCTAGAATCATCATGCATATTTTTATCTAAGTTTTTTTTAACTTTTCCTATTTGAAGTGAAAGATTTAGTCTAGATTCAAGTAAAGCAATAATTTCTGAGTCAATTGCGTCTATTTCTTCTCTTATAAATAAAAGTGCTTTTTCATCATCCATAATTTTTCTCAAAATTTTCCATAAAATCTTTCAGAGCAGAAACTGATTCTATTTTCATTGAATTGTAAATGCTGGCTCGCATTCCACCAACTGTTCGATGGCCTTTCAAATATCTTAGATCAGCTTTTTCAGCTTCATCTAAAAAAACTTTTTCTAGCTCGCTATTTACAATAGTGAATACCACATTATTAATAGATCTTTGTTCAGCATTTACTGGGTTCAGATAAAAATCTGATTTATCGATTAGATCGTACAGCATCGCTGTTTTAGCTATGCTTTGTTTTTCCATTTCAGCCACGCCACCGTTTTCCAAATACCAATCAAACATTTTTCCGGCTACATACCAACCGAATGTATTGGGTGTATTAAGCATGGATCCTTCATTAGCATGCGCATCATACTTAAGAATATTTGGTAAATCAGGGTTAGATTTTTCCAAGAGTTCTTTTTTTGCAATTACTAATGTTATTCCTGAAGGACCAAAATTCTTTTGTGCACAAGCGTAAATAAAGTCATATTTTGTGACATCGATATCCTCAGAAAATAAACATGAAGACATATCAACAAAAGAGTAAGAAGAAAACTTAGGTTCTTCTGTAATTCTAATGCCTTGAATGGTTTCATTTTTACAGTAATGAACAAGAGCAGAATTTTCCTTGATATTCCAATCAGAAATAAGGTCAATGTTCGTATAGTTATTTTCTCTAGATGATGTGCATATATTTACATTACAAATCTTTGAAGCTTCTTTTATTGCCTTGGCAGACCATGAGCCAACGTCGGCAAAGTTAGATATTTCACCTAAATGAGCAAAGTTCATTGGAATTAGGGAAAACTGTAAGGTTGCTCCACCTTGCATAAAAATTACATCGTAGTCTTTTGGTATGGAAAGCAATTTTCTAACTGAAATTTCAGCGTTGTTTGCTACTTCTTTAAAAGCTTGATCACGATGACTGATTTCAATTATAGAAGATCCAATACCTTCATAATCGTATAACTCAGATTCAACTGCTTCTAATATTTCGACGGGCAATGTGGCTGGACCAGCACTGAAATTATGAACTCTCTTCTTCATCAAGACTTTCTTTGAAGCCTACTGCATCAACAAGCATTTCTGCTTCTCTGGTTGTAACTACCTTAACTCCTTGTGTGTTTCTGCCGATTACACTTATTTGATCAACTTTTGTTCTAATCATAGTACCCTTGTTTCCTATAAGCATTACTTCGTCTCCGTCTAAGACTTGAACCGCAGCTACCATTTTTCCATTTCTAGTTGAGGTATTTAGAGCAATAACACCTTTGCCGCCTCTTTTTTGTCCACTAAATTCTGAAATATTGGTCCTTTTACCATATCCGTTTTCACTTAGGGTAAGCAGTTTTGCTTCTGGTATGACTTTAATCATTGAAATTACTCTATCGGTCTTATCGATATTCATACCTTTCACACCTCTGGTAGATCGACCCATTGCTCTTACATCAGATTCTTTGAATCTAATAGCTTTTCCTGTTTCAGATGCTAGACAAACCTCATCTTTACCATCTGTAATAATAGTGCCAATTAATTTGTCACCTTCATCAAGATTTATTGCTCTTAAACCTGGCGCATACCTCTTTTGAAATGCTGTTAGAGCAGTTTTCTTTACTACTCCATTCTTGGTAGCCATTATTATGAAATGACCTTCCTTATATTCATCTACTGGCAAGAAAGAAGTAACTTTTTCATCTTCTTCAAGAGGTAGGACATTTGAAATAGGTCTACCTTTTGCAGTTCTAGACATTACAGGCAACTTATAAATCTCTAACCAGTGTACTTTTCCCTTAGTTGTGAAACATAATACTTGAACGTGCGTGTTAAGAACTAAGACCTGTTTTATAAAGTCTTCCTCTCTTAGAGCAGAAGCAGTTTTTCCAACGCCACCTCTTCTTTGTGATCTATATTCCGCTAGCTGTTGAGTTTTAACAAAACCATTATTAGAAATTGTAAATACTCTTTCTTCTTCTGGAATTAAGTCAGCGTCATCAATCGTTAATCTTCTTTCAATGATTTCTGTTCTTCTTTCATCTCCAAAATTTTCTTTGATCTCATTGAGTTCTTCTTTTACAACTTCAACCAATCTAGATTTATTCGAGAGAATTTCTTGCAATTCTTTTATTTGTTTTACGAGCTCTTCGTATTCTTCATTTAATTTATCGGTTTCAAGTGCTGTAAGCCTGCTAAGTCTTAATTCTAAAATTGCTTTAGCCTGTACAAGGGAAAGCTTATATTCCTTTCCATTTAGACCAAAACCTTCCTCTAACCCTTCGGGTTTACAAATATCAGGATCAGCAACTTTGTCTAATAGTGGCTTGATGGTTGATGCTGACCAATTCCTTTCGCAAAGTTTATCAGCAGCAACTTTAGAATTTTCTGATTTTTTAATTATTTCGATTACTTCATCAATATTAGCAATTGCAACAATTAGACCTTCAACAATGTGTCCTCTTTCCTTTGCTTGACGAAGCTCATAAAGAGATCTGTTAGTAATAACATCCTTCCTATGATCTAAGAAAATATTAAGCAGCTGTTGTAAATTGCATAATTGTGGTTTGCCATCAACAAGAACAACATTATTAATACCAAAAACTTGCTCCAACTGAGAATGTTTTATGAGATTATTTAAAACCACTTCAGGAACTTCACCTTTTTTCAACTCGACAACTACTCTCATTCCATCTTTATCCGATTCGTCTCTTATTTCACCAATGCCTTCGAGTTTCTTTTCTTTGACAAGTTCAGCAATTCTTTCAAGCATTCTTGCCTTATTAACCATAAATGGTATCTCGGTAATAATTATTGCTTCTTTCCCACCTTTCATTTCCTCGATAGCGGTCTTACCTCTGACATAAACTTTTCCTTGGCCCGTTCTATAAGCTTGTTCAATACCATCTATGCCCGTAATTATTCCGCCCAGTGGAAAATCTGGTCCTTTGACAATTTTTATCAAATCATCAACTGAAGCATCAGGATTATCTAAAATATGTAAACAGGCATCCAATACTTCAGTTAGATTATGCGGTGGAATATTGGTTGCCATACCAACTGCTATGCCTGAAGAACCATTTATCAACAAATTAGGAATTCTAGTTGGCAGAACATCAGGAATATCTTCAGTCCCGTCGTAATTTGGAGAGTAACTTACTGTTTCTTTTTCAATGTCTGCAAGTATTTGATCAGTAATTTTTTGCATTCTGATTTCTGTGTATCTCATCGCTGCAGCAGAATCACCATCAATGCTACCAAAGTTCCCTTGTCCTTGTATTAGAGGATACCTGAGAGAGAAGTCCTGTGTCATTCTTACTATGGCGTCATAAACTGCAGTATCACCATGTGGATGATATTTACCAATTACATCTCCTACGACTCTCGCTGACTTCTTATTAGGTTTATTGTAGGTGTTGGACAGTTTGTGCATGGCAAACAAAATTCGTCTGTGAACTGGTTTCATGCCATCTCGAGCATCAGGTAAAGCTCGCCCAACTATGACACTCATAGCGTAGTCCAAATAGGACTTTTTTAACTCTTCTTTAATGTCAACAGAAAGGACTTCTTTAGCAAACTCTTGCACGTACCTATTTTATCATAGGGATCTCAACTAATCTTTAAATTCAGCGACTAATTTAGAAATACTTTCCTTCGCATCGCCAAAAAGCATTCTAGAATTTTCTTTGAAAAATAATGGATTCTGAACCCCTGCAAAACCTGAAGCCATTGACCTTTTCAAGACCATTACTGTTTTAGCTCTATATACTTCAAGAATAGGCATACCATAGATTGGGCTACCTGGCTCTTCGGTTGCTGATGGGTTTACTACATCGTTTGCTCCAATCACAATTGCCACATCAACAATATCCATCTTTGGGTTAATATCTTTAGGCTCAAGTAGATTGTCATAAGAGACATTTGCTTCAGCAAGAAGCACATTCATATCTTTAACAACGTGCTGCGCTTGAGCAACTGCCATTCCGTATCCAGGAACAATCAATACAGATCTAGCTGCTTCAATAACAAGAAACGCATCTTCAGCTGTTATTGGTTTAATTTCTCCCTCAATTTCTGCATCAGAGCTACCACTTGCTGCATACCCGACGAAGAAAATATTATAGAGAGTTCTGTTCATTGATTTGGCCATTATTAGAGTTAGGACTAGACCTGAAGCTCCAACCAGACAACCTGCAACGATCAGTGCGGTGTTAGTGATGATAATACCTGCTAGTGCTGCAGCAATCCCTGATAATGAGTTGAGTAAGGATATGACTACTGGCATATCACCACCACCAATTGGTAAAACAAATGCAAGACCAGTAATTAGTGAAGCAATTAAAAAGCAGACAAAGATTATTCTTATTAAATCCATCTCAAGAATCAGCAAACCTGACACGTTAAGAACTATCTGCAGTATGCACAACAGTGCAAATGAACATCCAAAAATTAACATCCATCTTGAAGCAGAGTTAACAAAGTTACTTGTATTCTTTAAAACTTCAGACAACTTAAAGAATGCAATTAAACTTCCTGAAAAAGTTATCCCCCCAATAAATATTGTTAAATAGGTAAGAGTCATTACTAATGAAATTTCAGTTTGGTTATTAAACTCTGACCAAGCTAAGAAATATGATGACAGTCCTCCAAAGCCATTAAATAATGCCACCATTTCTGGTATCGATGTCATTTTCACTCGCAAAGCAAAGATCGCACCTATTGAACCACCAACCAATATAGCGCTTAACATCAGCACAGGATTAATTACATCAATTAGGGTAACCAAAATCGCCAACAACATACCAAAGGAAGAAACCATATTCCCTTTAGCTGCAGATGATTCACTAGAAAGCATCTTCAATCCATAAATAAAAAGAATTGCAGAAGCTATGTAGCCTATCTGTTGTAGCATTGTGAAATCAAAATCCATCATTTCTTTTTAAACATTTTTAACATTCTGTTCGTCACTAAATAACCACCAAAAACATTTATCGACGCGAATGCAATTGCGCAAAAAGCTAAAACCATTTGCAAGGTACCATCAGTCTGCAATGTCAAAGCACCAACTAATGTTATGCCGCTAATAGCGTTTGCTCCTGACATTAAAGGAGTATGTAGAGTGCTAGGTATTTTTGAGATTAACTCCAACCCTAAAAAAATTGCCAATATTAAAATAAAAAATAAAAGTAGATATATTTCCATTACTTGAACATCTCCTTAATGACCTCTCCATTCTGCACTAATAGTGCCGAACTAATTATTTCATCTGACATATCTAAATTCATTGATTTTTTTTCTTGGTCATAAAAATCAGTAATGAAATTAACTAAGTTATTGCTTAAAGCATAGGAGGCGTGATCTGCAACATACGAAGCCAAGTTAGTTAAGCCAATAATCTTCACGCCGTTTGTTTCAACTATTTCATCAGGCACCGACCCTTCAACATTTCCACCACTCTCAACAGCCATATCAAAAATAACACTTCCTGGTTTCATTTTTTTTATCGTAGCGCTATCTATCAATCGTGGCGCAGGCCTGCCAAAGAGCTGCGCTGTTGTAATAACAATATCTGATTTAGAGCAGACTTCACTTTGCAAATCTTTTTGTTTTTTTATTTGCTCTTCCGTCAATTCTTGCGCGTACCCTTGTTCAGTTTGACCAGTATCACCAAGATCAATTTTTACAAACTTGGCGCCTAGGGATTTAACTTGTTCTTCCACAACAGGACGTGTATCAAAAGCTTCTACTTTTGCTCCCAGCCTTTTTGCTGTTGCTATTGCTTGAAGGCCAGCTACTCCGACCCCAATAACAAATACTGTTGCAGGCTTTAATGTGCCCGCAGCTGTCATCATCATTGGTAATGCTGATTTGAGATGTTTGGCTGACTCTATGACTGAAACGTACCCGGCTAAGTTTGACTGACTGCTAAGCACATCCATTTTTTGAGCCCTGGTTATTCTCGGAATAAACTCCATGCTTAAAGCAGAAACATTTGCTTTAGCAAAATTATGAAGCTGTTCTTTTTCTGAAAATGGTTCAAGCAGCCCAACAACTAAGGCATTTTTTTTGATTCTTGCAATTTCGTCAGAAGAAATAGGTTCAGATGAAAAAATAACATCCGAGCGTGATAGACAATCTTCCCTACTTGCTGGCAGTGCGCCATTTTTTTGCATTTCTTCATCACTTATATCAATGCCTGTTCCCAAACCTCTTTCAAAAAAGATTTCTATACCCATATCTTTTAGTGGTTTTATGCTGTTTGGGTGTAAGGTTGATCTGCGATCTTTGTCGCTTTTTGGTGAAATGGCCCCTAAAATCATAATTTTATTTTAAACACAATAAATACGTTCTAAAGATATACTTTAACTGATGGAAAATTTTGATCAATTAGAATTAGATAAATTTACTGAACTTGCTGATCAGTGGTGGGACCCTAATGGGAAATTTAAACCATTGCATCTCATTAACCCGCTTAGAGCAGAGTATATTGAGAAAAAAGTTGCTTTAAGAGATTCAAGGGTGCTTGATATCGGATGCCTTTAAGTGTAGCCAGAATTAGGGAAACAAAATCTCAATTAGGCATTAACTATCGCAAAGTAAGCTCAGGCGAACTTGCACAAGAGGGCGAACAATATGATGTTGTTACTTGCTTAGAAATGCTTGAACATGTTCCTGACCCAGCGGAAATAGTAAAGGATTGTGCCAAGCTTACTAAAGATGGTGGCCATATATTCTTTTCCACGATTAATAGAAACCTTAAGTCCTTTGTGTTTGCTATCCTAGGCGCAGAATATATATTGAATATCCTTCCTCAAGGAACCCATGATTACGATAAATTAATCAAACCTTCAGAGTTAAAGAAATACATAGATGATGCATCGCTTAATTTTGAAGAAGTAAGAGGCATGTCATATCTGCCACTTTTTGACATCGTTAAATTAACCGATGATTCGTCTGTAAACTACATAATTCATGCAACAAAAAAATAAATCAGTCCTATTCGATCTGGATGGTACTCTTTTACATTCTGGTTTAACTTTCCATAAAATTGTGAATCAGCTCAAAGAAACTGAGGGCGAACCTTTGGTGGATTTTGAACCAGTGCGTGAATTTTCTTCCCGTGGGGCAACTTTAATACTGAAAAATTGTTTTCCAGATAGAGATGAAAATGATATTGATCGCCTAAAATCCCAATTTTTAGATATATATCATGACGTTTTTACAAATGATTTAGTCTTATATGACGGAGCTAAAGAACTTATCGAGTTTTTAGGTAGTAATGAAATTCCATGGGGGATTGTGACAAATAAGCCAGAGCAATATACCCTCCCTATCATTAATAAGTTAGGTTGGGGCAAAATGACAAATGCTGTGATCTGTCCTGATTACCTGAAACAGGCAAAACCAAGTCCTGAAGGAATTTATAAAGCATTAGAAATACTAGATGGTTGTCCAGAAAGCTCGTTTTACGTTGGTGATCATGAAAGAGACATTCAAACAGGCATAAATGCTGGCCTTAAAACAATTGGGTGCACTTATGGATACTACGAAAAACCTCCTCAATTTTGGAAGGCTGATTTCTTAGTTGATAAAATTGATGACATTATTGAAA
>LUMQ01000916.1_pt1 | contig 11010 bp, 21 predicted proteins | sample 729621 | NCBI WGS metagenome assembly LUMQ01 (sample SAMN03860259, study PRJNA289734) | marine metagenome | biome: seawater column; feature: ocean; material: water; isolation source: Red Sea water column Station 12 - depth 25m | place: Saudi Arabia: Red Sea | collected 2011-10-15 | depth 25 m | reverse complement strand
ATTGATCAACCAAGAAATTTAGCCAAATCTGTTACCGTTGAGTAGATTTGAATCGTGATTTGTATTAAGACAGAAATCCCAAAAGAAATCTGTGAAATAGATGATGAACTAAAAGCAATCTATCATTCACACGACACGGTTTGCATTTGGATCTTCAAATCTAGAGAAGATAGAAATAATTTCATGAATGAGACTGTTGGAATGAAAAAAGAAGAGAGAGAAAAACATTATTCAGATAATTATGGGTAAAAAATTAAATCACTGTTTAAACTTAATCAGTGACTGTCGAGTAGATAGAATTGCCCACTTTTACAAGATTGTGGATATTAAATATTAGTGATAAAACATAAAAATGAATAGAAAGTTCGTTTATTACATTATTTTTGCTATTTCTTTTTTGCTTTTTTCTATAGTCCAGGATTACATAAGACCAAATTATGATGGTGCTAATAAAATAATAATTTATCTTCTTGGGGTTGCTCCAAATTTCTTGCCAGGAATTGGATTGCCTGCTCTGTTTTATGTGGTGATTCCAGAAGTATCCAAACCTAATTCATCTTTATTTAAAAATCGACTCTATTGGTCAGTAGGAATCTCCATATCGGGATTAATTGCCAATGAGTTCATTACAATTTTTACACCTGGAAGAGGTGTCTTCGATTGGAATGATATTCTATGGACTATAATTGGAGCATGTTTGTTTACATTGACTCACAAGAAGTTCAGCAAAACAACATAGAGGTTTAATGAAAGAAAGGCACATAGAATTTTTAATTAGATTCCATAAACCAACAAGTAGACAGTTAAATCTACTCAGTGACTGTGGAGTAAGTTTGAATAGAGAATTGCGGTATAAAAAATGCAGATAATTTATGCTCATGCAACGTTAGCATTACTTGCAGTTCCACTTGGTCTTTACATCCTCCTAACCAAAAAGGGCACAAAGCAACATAGAATACTCGGACGAATCTGGGTAACTTTTTTAATAATAGTTTCTTTGACAGCAATATTTATTCAAGCAATTAATCCCGGTCAATATTCATTAATTCATCTTTTAATACCATGGACTATTGGGTCATTGATTTACTCAATTTGGAATATAAAGAAATTTAAAAATACAAAAATAGAAAGATATAAGTTCGCACATATGTACTCTATGATTGGTGTCTACGTTGGGGCACTTTTGATTGCTGGTGCATTTACTTTGATGCCAGGAAGATTTTTTCATGAGATATTATTTGGATAATAATGAAAGATAAGTACAAGAAGTTTTATATGATGTTTGATAAGAGATTCAAAAATCTTATTCTCTGTTCAAACTTAAACAGTGACGGTGGAGTAGATTTGAACAGATAATTAAATGGAGAAAAAAATGAATGAAATGACAAGAACAACAGAAACAAGTGATAAAAACTTTTTCTTATTGCTAGTGTTGTGTTTTCTCTTAGGTGTTTTTGGGGTTCATAGATTTTATTGCGGAAAAATAAAATCAGGTATTTTTATGATACTTACAATTGGTGGATTGGGCATTTGGGCACTTGCTGACTTCATAATCGCATGTTTTGGAGAGTTTACAGATGCAGAAGGCAAGAAAATAAAATATAACAATTAGTAGTGGAAGAAAAATACATTTTTTCAAATAAGATATTTTCCTTAACGGCAATAATTTTGAAATCTTCTTTCACCATTTTTATTTTGATAATTTTGTCCTCGTGTGCAACACCTACAATTGACTCAAGACAGATAATTCCTGAGTTATTTGACCCAGAGTTAAAAAAAGGAAAGATATTTGTCTTTTCTAATCATGTTGATATCAGAACTATTAACATTCGAGTAAATGGCGAAGTTCGAAAAATGAAACATACTGAAACGCAAATTTTTGATTTGAAGCAAGGGCAAAATAGTCTTTCTTCATTTATGATTTTTGCTGGAAATGAACAAGAAAACTGTGATGACCAACCCTATACATTTGATACAGAAATGTTTCCTGAGATTGAAACTTATTATTTTGTAATTCAGAAAGGATTTGAAGGAACAATATTTACAATTGCATGTTTTAAAGATTTTCAGGTGAATGAAGAGGTCTTCCTTAGACAAATAGAAAATCCAAGATCTGGTAGTAGTGAATTTTTTGAAGATTTAACTGGCGACTTTTTAAGAGAGTTTGTGTTTTGAGTATCGTGAAATTTACATTTCCTGTATTTATTTTGTTTTTTTTGTTTTCCTGCACAACAATGGAGTACGGACTTTTGCTAGAGAGCGACATTGAGAGAGGGGGTAATGGTCAAATAATTATCGACCAACTAAACGATCCCGAGTCGAGAAAAGGAAAACTATTTGTATTTTCAAATATTCAAGATGGGTTATCGAAATTTGTGAAAGTAAATGACACAGAAAAATATATGCGAGATCAAGAGGTTCAAGTTTTTGACTTAGCTGACGGTGAAAATAAGATATATGCTTTTAGTAGAATTTTTGGTGATAAGGTTTTGAACTGTACAGGGGATGGATTTACATTTAATGCTGAAGACTTTGCTGAAAATGAAACGCATTATTTCATGATTGCACAACCCGCAGGCAGGGAATTTGGCGGTAGATACTTCAATTGTTATAAAGAAGTTCATCTCACTGAAGAAGCATTTTTCTATGTAAAGGATAATCCAAGATCAAGGATTAAATTAGATTGGATCTTAAATTTATAAAAATATTAGTTCAAGCAAATGACATCAGTTTTTAAAATATACAAAATATTAACCACTTTATATTTTTTAATTCTAGTTTTAGGTTTCATTTTTCCAACCCGCATTAGATACAACATAATTGGAGTGTTAGAAATTCTTTCATCTGAGGGTGATGTTGGAATGATAGTGGGAGTAAGTCTAATTTTCTTTTCTATATTAATCTTCTGGTTCGCACCAAAAACACTGTCAAAATTATTTTCGTCAAAAGGAAGTTTAAAAAACTTTTGGGCAGAACTATAAATGAAAAAAAATCTAAATACTCATATTTTTGCTGGAATTGCTGCTGGGGGAACAACTCTTTTACTCCTTAAGGGAGGAGACTATAAGTGGTTACTTCTGGTTGGATTTGCAGCAATCCTTTTTATGTTCACGTATGTTTATAAAAAATGAGAAACCTTGCTACGGACACTCTGTTACCGTGGAGTAGATAAAGGTGTTTAAATACTTACCAATACTCTTATTTGTTATAGCATTTGTTTATGCAACAATTTTTGGGTTTGACTATGTTATTCTCGCATTTCTTATATTTTTGTTAATAATAAGCATCACAAAGAACTTTGCTAAAAAATGAAGAAATAAATTAAATGGAAATAAACTGGGAAGTAGTTGGTTGGATTATTGACATGATCTTAAATGGTCTCATCTGGCTTATCATTGCTGTACTTTCTCTGCTATTGATTGATGCAACTGACAAATGGACAAGAAAAGCAATTAAATTAATGGATAAAGCTGATAAATGGATTAGAAAACTTACAGAACACTCATTTGATTGGGTGGAAAAGAAAAATCTTCAGATACCCACTAGCATTATATTGTTAATTATCTTTGGCACCCTTTCTCAACTAGGGATAATACCTAAATTAATAACTTAAACTGAAGATGAAACAATTAATATTGGTAAGTTTTTTAATAGCTTTAAATGTTAAAGCTGATGACTTTAGTGATATAAATACGTTGCTAGATGGTCTTCATGAAGATGCACACAAGGGTAATTTTGAAGCCTATTTTGGTCGTTATAGTTCAGATGCTGTGTTTTTAGGAACAGATAAAACTGAGCGCTGGACCATACAAGAATTTAAATCTTATGCTAAACCAGCTTTTGCTGATGGTCATGGTTGGACTTATAAAGTAATCGAGCGTAACTGGGAGGGAAATGGTGACACGCGCTGGTTTGATGAAATCCTTTTTAATGAGAAGCTAGGACATTGCAGAGGTACAGGAGTCGTTCAACTAATTAATAATGAATGGAAGATATCCCACTATGCCCTAACTATGCTTGTCCCAAACTCTATTGCAGCTGATATAGGCACACAAACTCAACAGGCAGACTGATTCTAGAGAAACATTTAACACATAACTAAGTTAGTTTATAATGCAAACATGTGTGATTGTTGCGATTGCTGCGAGTGCTCCTGCTGCTCAAAGTAAAAATTTGAAGAAAATGAAAAGAATTCTCTTCTTTTCTATTCCTTTACTTGTTTCTTTTAACCTCTTTGCTAAAGAAGTTTTCATAGGGCCCGGTCCTAGTGCTCAAGAAAGACTACAGGAAGCATTAATTCTGATGGAAGAGGGCGATACTTTAATAATTAAAAGTGGTTATTATAAATTTGAAGATGGATTATCACTCGATGTTGATGATGTAACTGTAAAGGGTGAAGGTATTGATAGCACAATCCTAGATTTTAAAAATCAACAATCCGGCGCTCAAGGTTTGTTGGTTACTTCTGACAGAGTCACTCTAAGCGATTTCTCGATACTAGATGCAAAGGGCGATGCTCTCAAGGTAATAGGAGCTAAAGGCATAAATATGATAAACCTTAAAACTGAGTGGACTGGAGGACCTAAAAGTACAAATGGCGCTTATGGATTTTACCCAGTTGAATCAGAAGATGTTCTAATTGACGGTTGTGTAGCTATTGGAGCCTCAGATGCTGGTATATATGTAGGCCAATCAAAAAATATCATTGTTAGAAATAGCATCGCTCAATATAACGTGGCAGGTATTGAAATTGAGAACTCATATTATGCAGATGTATATAACAACTTAGCTTCCCACAATACTGGCGGAATCCTAGTTTTTGACCTACCAGACTTACCTCAGCAAGGTGGACACCATATAAGAGTCTTTGATAATAAATCTATTGATAACGACACAGATAACTTTGCGCCCGAAGGAAATATTGTTGGCGAGGTACCAAGAGGAACAGGCATCATCATCATGGCAAATTCAGATGTTGAGATCTTTGATAATCTTATGAGTGGAAATGGCACGGTAAATCTTTCAATTGTTTCTTATGGAGATGAGACTGACGACCCTAACTATTATCCTCATCCAAAAAATATTCAGGTTCATGGGAATACTTATGGGCCTAGCGGCTTTGATCCAGATATTGAAACAGGAGACTTAGCAAAAGCATTGTTTGAAATAAGTGGTGGAAATATGCCAGACATTTTCTGGGACGGTATCGTTCCTCTGTCACAAATAATATTTGGCCAACCAGATGATGAGAAGCTTATTATTGCTGAGGAAGATGCAAGCTTCTTAACAATTAAGCCAATCAAATATATGCTTGGGTTTTCTGATCCAACAAATACAAACAAAGATGACTTTAAAGGAGAAATATCTCCCCTTAAAGAGATAAATATAGAAACATTTTAATAAAAATGAGAAATGCGGTTTGCTGTTTATTTTTATTAATTTTTAGCGCAAACATCTTCTCTGTTAATAGTAATTTAATTTTAGCTGACTCTTTTCCAGATAAATTATCAGAATTTCAATTCTTTGTAGATGATTCCGCTCAAGAACCTCATGAAAAAGTTATTCCATATGAGTTAATTTCAACACTGTTTTCTGATTATTCTTATAAGCAACGATGGGTATATGTTCCTAATAATGCCAAAGCATCATATGTGAAAGACTGGGTTTTTGATTTTCCAGAAGGCTCGGCACTAATAAAAACTTTTTATTACCCGATTGACGAAAGAAATCCGGATCTTGGCAAACAGCTTTTAGAGACGCGGCTCCTGCTGAGAAAAAAAGATGGTTGGGAAGCGGTTTCTTATGCCTGGAATGAACAACAAAATGAAGCCTATAAAAAAATAGCTGGAAAAACTATTAATGCATCTTGGACAGACTTTATGGGCGACGAAAGGCAGGTGCGATATAGAGTCCCAAATGTAAATCAATGTAAAGAGTGCCATGCTGCTAAAGATGCAATTACTCCAATAGGGCCAAAAGCAAAAAACATAAATAAAGATTTTAGCTTTGAAGAAGGAGATTTTAACCAGCTAGCTTATTGGATGAAAAAAGAAATAATTGATAGTTTCCCAGAGGATTTAGTATCACCAGTCGATTGGAGAGATGAAAGTAAAGATATTAATGATAGAGCAAGGTCTTATCTAGATGTAAATTGCGGCCACTGCCACTCACCAACAGGTAATGCAAACTCAACTGGGCTTTACCTAAACTTAGTAGAGACAAGAGATATAAATTTAGGCATTTATAAAAAACCTGTAGCAACAGGAAGGGGTAGCGGAGGTAATAAATACTCTATAGTCCCAGGCAAGCCTGATGAATCTATTTTGCTCTATAGAATGGAGTCAATGGATCCTGGAATAATGATGCCAGAGTCAGGTAGGGCTTTAACCCATCAGGAGGCAGTTGAGATGGTAAGAGAGTGGATCACTCAATTACCAAACTAAAGATCACTCTTATCTTTTTTTGCTTTACCATCATCATAAAAAACAACATCATGTCCTTGTCTTTCTAAGCAATTTTCAAGACTGGAATATTCTCTAAACTCTTTAGTTGCTCTCGTAACAAAAATTGTTGAGCCTCCTAAGACGCCCCCCACAGTACCTGCCGCAACATAAATAGGAGCAAAGACTCCACTTGCAGTTGCAATCGTATAAAGCCCTCCTAATGCCAAATATGACCCTAAACCAATGCCAACTTTTGAAGATCTATTTACTCTAGTATTAGATGTTTTTATACATTCATCTAACTCACCCTCAAAAGTATTAATATCTTTGTCGGATGATTTTTTTATATAGACTGGCGTATCAACTAGCTGTGAATACTCTTCAGTATTTGGTTTTACATTGACTGCATTTGATACACAGGAAGATAAGCATTTGATACACAGGAAGATAAAATAAATACGGAACAAAAAAAAAGAAATCTAGATCTATTCAATGGTCAAAGAATAAACTCAAAAAAGAAATAAAAAATAACACCCCATATAATTGCATTGACAATAATGGACCTAATAAAGCTTTTTACGTGCGTTTGCATTTTTACCCCTTTCTTTTCCCCAAACTAAGAGCTGCACCAACTCCAATGCCAGCACCTATCCAAAATGGTTCACCTGTTGCAGCAAACAATCCTGCCCCTATAGCTACACCAACCGCAATAAGTGTTCCTGTATTCCAAGAAGATTTAGGTTTTTTATTCATAAATTCTCCAAACTTAAAATATTATAAAACTTAGATGTTGCTCTAAGTCAAAGCTATCTTTCAATTAGGAAGCCTAAAAAGATCTTCTACTTTGCATTTAAGTGTTCTAGCAATTTTTAAGGCAAGCACAGTGGAGGGCACATAAACACCATTCTCAATTGCATTTATACTTTTTCTGGAAACTTCTGCGCTATTAGACAACTCTTCTTGAGTTAATCCAGCCTGCTTCCTTAATTCTTGCAGGCGATTAAGAAGTTTTGCGTGATCCTTTCCCACCTAATTCGTCTCAAAATCCTCTACGGCTTTATTAATTTCTCCAGAAGTATTTGGGTATAAGTAGCCGGCAATAATTTGACCAACACCAATTGCAGCCACTAATGCACCAACTCCCTTTAACAGTGAGCCTAGAAAGAAAACCCCAAATAGAAATAAACCAATTCCAACAAATAAAGTTATTACCCCTGTTCTTCTATAATCAATTGGCTCTTTTTTTCTTTCATCAAGCAACCCTATTAAATCCTCTACTTTTGAGGGATCATCTATATTTTTTGATATCTCTAATATTGTTTTGTTCTTATCTTTGCTTTCAAAATACAACCAAACAAAAGCTGCTACAGGAACTATGATTCCCGTCATAATTCCTAATACTGGCACTATTAATTCTGGATCCATAAATCTCTCCTAAAAAAATGTAACGCAAACTTATCATCTTTATAATGAGAAGTAAAGGTTACAATGAATAATTGACAAGTATTGTATAATTATCTTAACTATGAAAACTCACCCAATTACAGACAAGTTCGCCGCTGGATTATCGATAGCATGTGCATTGCATTGTTTGTTGGTGCCCTCTTTTTTAATTGTTACCTCAGGAGCGTTGGCACTCTCTATAGATAATGAGTTAATTCATTGGGCTATTTTATTTTTAGCCATCCCAATTAGTATTTATGCATTAGTTACTGGGGTCTCAAATCATAATGATTATGGTGTATTTTTAGTTGGTTTGGCAGGATTAGGAGTTCTGATAGCTACAGCATTATCAGAAAGCTTCCTTTCAGAAACATCTGTAATTATTTTTACATTAATGGGATCTACTCTTGTAGTTTATGCGCACACAAAAAACTTTCAGCTATGTAAAGAGCTTGATTGTGATTGCCACGATGTTGTCTAGTAAAGACCTATAATTTTAATGAATCCCTATATTGTTCTTTTTTTAGCAATAATATTTGAGGTAATAGGTACGATGCTTCTGCCTGCATCACAAAATTTTACAAAATCAATCCCAACCTCAATCTTACTTTTTTCTTATGGCATATCATTTTACTTCCTTGCTATAGTTACGCAGAAGCTGCCACTATCAATTGTTTATGCTAGCTGGTCGGGCATAGGAGTATTCACCATAGCCTTACTTAGCTATATTTTTTACAAGCAAACACTTAATTGGCAATCAGTTGTTGGGCTTTTCCTTATTGTGATCGGTGTTACGATTGTAAATATTTATAAATCAGTTAATTAAAAGAAGATGATTAGCCTTGAAGAAGTTAAACCATTTGCAGAGGGTGGAAATAGAGTTTGCTATATTCATCCTGACAATAAAAGTTTGTGTTTGAAGATTAGCAAATCAGAAGTAGTTAAAAAAATGCGCTCAAACGCACCTTGGTACAAGAAGTTCAGATCAGAAAGAAGTTTTGACGATAACTATAGGGAGGAGAGTGCATACCAACAAAGAGCTATCAAAGAAAACCCTCAAAAAATATGGAGACATCTTGCAAAATGGTATGAATTTGTAGAAACCAGTAAGGGTTTGGCTTCATGCACAGAGCTCATAACAAATAATGACAAAGTAGCCTTAAATTTAGAAGAATATTTATTTAGCAAAGGAAGAACCTCAGAAATTGATAAAGCTTTAAAAGAATTTGAGATATTTCTGAAAGAAACCAAACTACTAACAAAAAACATAATACCTCACAATCTTGCTGTAAAAGAAAATGATTCTGAGCTGACATTAAAAATAATTGATGGGCTTGGATGCATGTCTTTTATCCCCCTACCAGAAATTAGTAATACTTTTGCAGACAGATATATTAAGAGAAGGATTGAGTTAATGTATTCAAGGATTGAATGGGACTTATCTGGAAGAAAAGGAAGTTGGAAATAAGGATGCTTATTTTAGTTGCAATTGAAGAGGAGCTGAAGAGATCTGAGCTCCCTGATCACGAGATAGAGTATGTCGGTGTTGGCAAAGTGAATGCAGTTTTTAATACTTTAAATGCAATAGAAAAATACTCACCAAAACAAATTGTAAATTTTGGAACAGCTGGATCTCTTAATGAAAACATAAAAGGACTTGTTGAGGTTTCAAGTTTTTTCCAAAGAGATATGGATGCATCACCTCTTGGTTTTAAAGTTGGCCAAACTCCATTTGAAGATGATATTGAGATAACCTTTGGAAGAGAAGGAGTAACATGTGGCACCGGTGATAAGTTTGTCACCAGCTTACCAAATCTAAAAACAGATATCGTTGATATGGAGGCCTATGCCATTGCAAAAGTGTGCAAATTAAAAAATATTGACTTTAGATGTTTTAAATTCATTTCAGACAATGCAGATAATGAAGCAAAGGATGACTGGGTTGACAATGTTTCACTGGGCGCAAAGCTATTTATTGAAAAAATTAGTAGCTTAAGGGATTAATATTAAAATGATTTCTTCGGTAGACCATTTAATTATTGCAGTGAAAGATCTTAACCAAGCAATAAATGACTACGAAAAAGTTCTTGGCATATCTCCATGCTGGAAAGGAAAACACACCGAGCTAGGAACAAAAAATGCATTATTTAATTTTGAGAACACATACTTAGAGTTACTTTCGCCATGCGACGCAGGGCTTGGAACAGAGCTTATTAATTCATTGCTTGAAGAGAAAGGAGATCATTTAGCAGGTATTGTTCTTGGAACGCAAAATATAGAACAAACTCAAGAAGACTTAAAAAGGAATGGGCATGCAGTTGAGATAAGTTCAGGTGAGGCAATTAATGAAAAAGATGGAAAAATAAGACGGTGGAAAAATATTTTTTTACCAAGCACTCTCAGTAGAGAGCTATTTATCTTTATCATAGAACACACTGAGGGCAATCTTCCAAAGCATGAAAGCCAAGATTCATCAAAAGTAAAAAAGCTTGATCATGTTGTAATAAATACACAAAATGCAGATGATTTTATAAGCATTTATAGAGATATTTATAAAATAAGATTGGCCTTAGATAAAACTATAGAGCACTGGAAGAGAAGAATGCTGTTTTTCAGAACAAATGCAACCACAATTGAAGTAATTGAAGAAAAAGATAAAAAAGAATCAGCTGATGAACTTTGGGGACTTGCCTGGGAAGTGGATTCGATTGAGGATGCGCACAAAAGATTGGTTAGCAATAATGTTGAGGTAACACCTATTAAAGAAGGGCTTAAGAAGGGAACCTTGGTAGCTACCATTAAGTCTCATACTTGCAATGTTCCAACGCTACTAATTGAGCAACTCAAATAAATGCTTAAAGGAACAAAATTCCAGATTATGGTTTGGAACGAGCTAAAAAAAATCCCAGAAGGTGAAGTAAGAACTTATAAGGAGATCGCTGTAGCTATTGGAAAACCAAACTCTGCTCGTGCAGTTGCAAATGCATGCGGGAAAAACCCAAGACCAATTGAAATACCCTGTCATAGAGTGATTAGATCCGATGGACATTTGGGAGGATATAGCGGTAAAGGCGGACCTTCGACAAAGCGTAAACTCCTAAAAAAAGAGGGAATATCTTCAAAT
>LUMQ01000662.1_pt1 | contig 11015 bp, 15 predicted proteins | sample 729621 | NCBI WGS metagenome assembly LUMQ01 (sample SAMN03860259, study PRJNA289734) | marine metagenome | biome: seawater column; feature: ocean; material: water; isolation source: Red Sea water column Station 12 - depth 25m | place: Saudi Arabia: Red Sea | collected 2011-10-15 | depth 25 m | reverse complement strand
CTTATCAGAAATGATCAAAGAAGGTGACCACGAACTTGCTCCTGACACTTTAAATAGCAAACCATGAATGAATTACCACGCTACAAAGTAACACCAGTTACACAGATCGATCAACAAATGATTGAACTGTTGTCAGACATGCTCGGGGTTGAAGAATCCCGAATCATTGAAATTGCATTGCACGAATGGCTTGAAGCTAACTTCATGCGAATTAATTCACTGCATCGCAATACAATATCAATTTACAATCAACTCCATCCAAACACTTCTAACACCAATTCAAAATGACTCAAAAGAAATCAGCATTCAACTTTGACAAAACTATCTTTGGTTTCAATATCACCGAACGTGGTGTCAAATCATTCTCCAAGACATTCAAGATCGGACCCTTCAGTCAGACACTGAATATCAAGTTGGACTCAGGTAAGGTCAGGGGAACAACATCATTACCTGGCACTGGTCTAGCTAAACGGTACGATCTGCCCAGCTTGGAAGATTTCCAAGTTCCTGACCTACCAGAACACAAGGAGGACATGTGGCATGACTCAAATTAATCACACCAAAATTCCAGAAGGAGCTGAAATTTTTACGGGACCCCGTGGTTCGAACTACATCTTGCGCAATGGCAACAAAGTTTACATTGATTACCAAGATGAAAATCTTTATGCATCAGCTAAAGGTCCAATGAACAAACCACGGATAACTCCCAGGCGCAAGGATTCAAAGAAACGTGGTGCATTTCTACGTTTTATTGAACACCAGTCCCAGTCTGTCTAACCCCCAGACCCCCTGAACAGCCGCCACCAGTAACAAAAACTCTTAACATAAGAGATTTGTTTGATTCTTCTTCTCTCAGTGAGAGAATTTTTGAAATTGCATTTTCTGTTAAGAAAATTTCTTTGGGCTCAAATTTTTCTATCATTTTGAATATTTTAGCGAATGAAACTCATCTATGTCATGCATAAGATTAAAACACTGAACTGCTTGACTTGCTGCACCTTTAAGTAGGTTGTCCAAGGCAGCATTTATAATTAATTTATTGCTGCTTTTTTTGGCACTAACGGCAATTTCGCAAATTGGCATCCCGCTTATATTTGTTATTTCAGGTACTGTACCTTTTTTTAAAACTTTTACTAGTTTTTCATCGGCATAGTAATCTTCGTAAATTTTTTGGAAATCTTTGTTTATATCTTCAGGTTCAACATATGCCGTTATGTACTCTCCTCTGAAGTGAGGGAGTAAGTGGGGAACAAACGAAACACTAAATTTCTTATCCATGATTTTGTCTGCATAGTATTTGATCTCATCCTCATGCCTGTGAAAATCGGGAGAGTAAACTTTAAAGTTATCTTTCATCGACTTTGCGAGGCCCCCTTCAGATTTTGCTTTTCCAGCTCCACTGTAACCAGATTTAGCATCTATGATGATATCGTTGCTTTTTAGTTGGCTCATGATCGGCATTAGTGACAATAGACTTGCAGTTGGATAACAACCTGGCACTGCAACTAAGTTAGATATTTTTATGTCGTCCCTGTAAAGTTCTGGCAAACCATAGATGCTCTCCTTCAAATTTATAGGATCTTTATGATCAGTGTCATAATTTTTCTTCCATCTATCTGCATCATTGAATCTATAATCAGCTGATAAATCGATAATTTTGACTCCTGCAGATAATATCTTTGAAACATACTGCATTGAAAAACCGTGAGGAGTACAAAAGAAGATGGCATCAATATTAGAAAAAGACGCTTTATCGATATCTGAAATAACCAATGCCTCATCTTTCTTTTTGACAGAAGATGATTCTTCCAACCTTTCTCCGATACTTGATGATGCATATACGGATACAATTTCTACATGCTCATGTGCATCCAGAATTTTTTTCAATTCCCTTCCAGAGTATCCCGTGACTCCTGCTATGGCGATTTTAATTTTTTTCATTATCTATATTTAAAAACGGCTGGGAATTATACTTAATTGAAATCAAAAAACATGAAAAAGAAAATTTTAATTATAGGGGGGCATGATCCAAGCGGAGGGGCTGGAGTGATGATGGATGCTAATATTTGTCGCCTTAATGAATGTCATCCAATGACTTTAATAACTAGCGAAACTGTCCAAAATTCACAGAAATCTAAAGATAATTTTCCTGCAACTGAGAAAGTATTTAAAAAACAATTAGATTTCATTCTTGATGATATAAAACCAGATGCAATCAAAATTGGCCTGATTGGTAGCTATGAGATTGCTCGAGTAATAAAGAATTTTCTAATAAAAACAAAAATGCCTGTTGTGATAGATCCTGTAATTGGGCCAACATCTGGGAAGTCTTTTTTAAATAAAAAAGCTATCGATTTTATGAGAGATGAATTATTACCTCTAGCTAGTATCGTAACACCTAATGAAGATGAACTTCTCAAATTAAGTAATAAAAATAATATAGAAAATTCAATCAAGTTCTTTTATGAATTAGGGATTAAAAATACTTTAGTCACTGGCAAAATTAAAAATAACAAGATTGTGAATTATTTATTTAGCGATGGACTCATCTTTGTTAACTATTTTTTTAGCAAAAAAATTCTCTGTTGAAGACTCTTGTGAAAAGGCAAGCAATCAAACTAACTCATACTTGAAACTTTTCAAGAAAATTGGAAAGGGTCAAAAATTGTTATGAAAGGCATTTACGCAATTACTCCAGATGATATTGAAGAAAATGAATTGATAGAAAAGTCACAAGAATTGATAGAGGCAAAAATTAATTTTCTCCAAATCAGAAGAAAGGCTGACACATTAGATCAGATATATTCTATGGCTAGTAAGATAGTAAAATTCACAAAAAATCATAGCTGTAAATTGATAATTAATGATCACATAGAGATTGCAAAAGATTTAAATGCTGATGGCGTCCACTTAGGGATGGAAGATTATGAGAACTTTCTTAAAAAACCTGATGACCAAAAAAAAGTATTTAGCTCATATTTTAGAGAAAAAGTCATAGGTCTTTCTTGCAAAAATAATCTAGGTCTCGTGAAAAATCCCCCTGTCGATTTATTTGACTGGGATTATTTAGCTGTTGGCTCAATGTTTAGAACAACAACTAAGACTGATACTGTTTTAGTGAATGCTAATCAAAGATCTCTTTTGATAAAGAATTCTTCTAAGCCTTTAATTGCGATTGGAGGAATTGATGAAAAAAATATAGGAGTACTTTTAAAGGATAATTATAATTTTTTTGCAATTTCGAAATTTCTTTTTAATAATGATTCACCTTCAAGAGCTTTAAAGAAAATAAAAAAAATTATTAAAGGAAGTTAAATGGCTAAATTCGATCTCATTGGACTTGGAAATGCCCTAGTTGATAGTGAATTTCACGTAACTGATTCTTTTCTAAAGAAAAAAGGTTTTGAAAAAGGGACTATGCATTTAGTTGATTCCGACGAACAAACTAATTTATTAAATAGTTTAGAAAAAGAGTATGGAAAACCCAGTTTAGCTTGTGGAGGATCTGCAACTAATACTATTTTTGCTGCATCGATTTTAGGATCATCCTGCAGCTATATATGTAAGGTAGGAAATGACAAGAATGGTAATTTTTATTTAGACGATCTCTCTGATGCAGGAGTGAATATAGATCACTCAGTTATGTTAGATTCAAATATAAATTCTGGAACTTGCACGGTCATGGTAAGTCCAGATGCTGAAAGAACAATGAGTACCTGCTTAGGAATAAGCTCTGATTTGTCTGCCACAGATGTAGCTGATGAGATATTTAATGATAGCAAATTAATATATTTGGAAGGGTATATGATGAGCGGAGATGATTCTTATGATGCTTGCATGGAAGCAATAAGATTGGCAAAAAGTAAAAATGTTCAAATTGCTTTCACTTTATCAGATCCAAACATAGTGTCAGCATTTAAGGAAAGGATGCTAAATGTTTTGAATTCCAAAGTCGATGTTTTGTTTTGTAACGATGAAGAAGCAAAAGTAATAACTGATTTAGAAAACCTTGAGCATGCAATAAAGAAACTCGGAGAGTATTCAAAAAAAGTTTTCGTAACTCTTGGCTCTAAAGGAGCTATGATCCTTGAAAATAGTGATATTGAATATGTTGAAGGATACAAAGTGGATCCAATAGATACAAATGGAGCTGGAGATATGTTTGCTGGAGCCGTTTTAAATCGTTTGCTTGGAGGATCTTCAAATGAAGAAGCTGCGAAATTTGGATGTTTTTTAGCTTCAAGAGGCGTAACCGTTTTTGGTCCTAGGCTGCAAAGAGAAGACTATTTAAAGTACCAAAAAGAATTCAATTCACTTTAAAAAAAACTAGTAAATTAAAGTTTCTTTTGCTATCTTGCACAACCTAAATTTCTAATTGATGGCTACAGCAAAAAAAACAAAATCGAAACCAAAAGCTTCCTCAAAGAAAGTTTCTGCAAAAACAAAGTCATCAACTAAAGCGGCAAAGGCAGTAAAAAAATCAGTTAATAAAACCACTGCAAGAAAAGCTCCTGCAAAGAGGGCTGCTGCAAAAAAATCTACTACAAAGAAGGCTGCCAAAAAAACAGCTCCTAAAAAATCTAATATAGATATTTCTGATTTTTCAAATTTTTCTAGCACCTTTCAGCCTTACAAATCGAAAAAAAATGAAAAATATATGAATGCTAATCAAAAAAAGCATTTTGAAAATATTCTACAAGCTTGGAAAGATGCCCTTCACGAAGAGCAAGAAAAAACCGAAAATTTAATTCAGACTGATCAAGGTAATTTCCCTGATTCTGTAGATAGAGCATCTAAAGAAGAGGAATTCATGCTTGAACTACGAAAAAGAGACAGAGAAAGGAAACTCATTTCAAAAATTGAACAGTCTATGAAGGATCTATCAGATAATTTTTACGGCTTCTGTGAAACTTGCGGTATTGAGATAGGAATTAAAAGACTTGAAGCAAGGCCCACTGCAACACAATGCATTGATTGTAAAACAATCGAAGAGATTAAAGAAAAGCAACAATACGGATAAAAATGCCTAATGGATCTGATCAGGTCTACCTAGTTACAGGCAGTAATTCTGGCAATTCACAAAATTACCTAAAAAAAGCTATTCTTCTTATAGAGAGGATTAAAAACACTAAAATAATTACTACTTCGTCAATCTATCAATCCAAAAGTTACGGTCCAATTAAACAAAGGGACTATTTAAATCAGGCCATCCATATTAAAACAAAGTTAAATCCTTTTGAGTTACTCGATCAGGTCTTATCTATAGAAGATAATTTAGGTCGAGTTAGAGAAGAAAGATGGGGGCCAAGAATAATCGATATAGATATTGTTTTTTATGGCGATGAAGAAATCTCAACTCCCAATCTCACAATCCCTCATTATGATTGGAAAAATAGGGATTTTTTTATTGCATGCTTGGAAGAAATAAGTTGCCCTTTCGTTGAGGGGAATGGTTTATCATTGAAAAAAGTAAAAAAGCTAGTTTAAAAATGTCAGATAAGATCTTTCCAGTACCAAAAAAATCTAATCTTGTTCCGCTTATTTCTGAGGAGAAATACAGTGAACTTTATAGATTCTCCATAGATAACCCAAAAGAATTTTGGGGTGAGCAAGCTCTATCTAGGTTAAATTGGATAAAGCGTTTTGATGATGTGCTTTCCACAAATATGGAAAAAGCTGAGTTTGAGTGGTTTTCTAATGGAAAGTTAAATGCTTGCTTTAATTGCGTTGATAAACATCTTGAAAATAATGGCAATGACATCGCTTTCATTTGGGAAAGTGACGATGGCAGCACATCTAAAAAAATTACTTACAACGAATTATATGAAGAGGTATGTCGATTATCTAATTTACTTAAATCAAGAGGAATAAAAAAAGGAGATAGGGTCTGTATTTACATGCCCTTGATTTTGGAGGCTATTTATTCAATGCTGGCCTGCGCAAGAATAGGTGCAGTACATTCAGTAGTTTTTGGAGGATTTTCTGTTGAATCATTGAAAGACAGAATACTTGATTCTGATTGTCAAACGATAATTACAGCAAATGAAGGCTTAAGAGGAGGTAAAAAAGTTCCTCTAAAAAACAATGTGGACTCCGCGGTAGAGCAATGTCCTAATGTTCACACTGTTATAGTTGTTAAAAATACAAATACAGCAATTAATTTAAATCCTGAGATTGATGTTGCCTACTCTGACGTAATTTCAAATTTTGAACCTCAATGTGAATGTGAGCCAATGGATTCTGAAGATCCACTTTTTATTCTTTACACGTCTGGTTCAACCGGAAAACCAAAAGGAGTCTTGCATACAACAGCTGGATACCTTCTCTCTTCTGGAATAACTCACGAACTTGTATTCAATTATAAAAAAGACAAGGTTTATTGGTGCACGGCGGACGTAGGTTGGATAACCGGTCATACTTATATTGTTTATGGTCCTCTAATGAACTGTGCTACCTCAGTTATTTTCGAGGGAGTCCCAACTTATCCAGATTATTCAAGATTTTGGGATATTGTGGATAAATATAAGGTAAATATTTTTTATACAGCTCCAACAGCGATAAGAGCATTAATGGCTCAAGGTGATGAGCCTGTAAAAAAAACTGATAGGGGATCTTTAGAAGTACTAGGAACCGTTGGAGAACCAATAAATCCAGAGGCTTGGGAATGGTATTTTAATGTGGTGGGTAATAGTCAATGTCCAATTGTCGACACCTGGTGGCAAACAGAAACTGGAGCAATGATGATAACTGGCCTAGCAGCTTTGACATCTCAGAAACCTGGCAGTGCTTCTAAGCCATTTCTTGGAGTAAATCCTGTGCTTCTGGATGAAAATGGCAAAGAAATATCTGGAGCAGGTTCAGGTAATTTAGCCATCAAAGATCCATGGCCCTCTCAAATCAGATCAGTGTATGGAGATCATCAAAGATGCATTGATACATATTTTAAAACTTACCCTGGGTATTATTTTACTGGGGATGGGGCTAAAAGAGATGAAGATGGATATTTTTGGATAACAGGAAGGGTTGATGATGTTTTAAATGTCTCAGGACATAGGCTTGGCACCGCTGAAATAGAAAGTGCATTAGTCTTGCATGAGCAAGTCGCAGAAGCTGCTGTTGTTGGTTATGAACATGAAATAAAAGGGCAAGGAATTTACTGTTACGTTACCCTAATGATAGGTTCTTCGGGTGAAGACTCTCTAAAGAAAGAATTAGTGGATTTGGTAGCTAAAGAGATTGGTGCCATCGCTAAACCAGACATTATTCAATTTTCTCCTGACTTGCCTAAAACGAGGTCAGGAAAAATTATGCGAAGAATTTTGAGAAAAATTGCTGCAAATGAGATCCATGATCTTGGAGATACAACAACCCTTGCTGATCCTAGTGTAGTTGACCATTTGATCAACAATCGATTAAATAAATAAATATGTTTTTTATAGATAGATCCAAAAAAACCCTAATGGTGAATGAGCAAGATTCTCTCCCTGGAAGAACTGATGAAATGCAGTTTAACGAAAGTCACTTTGTAAATAACTCTTCAATGATAGGGCCCTTTCCTGAAGGTATGTCTGAAATATTTCTTGGGATGGGCTGCTTCTGGGGAGCTGAGAGACTTTTTTGGAATAAAGAAGGAGTTTATGTTACTTCGGTTGGTTATGCAGGAGGCTTTACGCCTAACCCTCTTTATGAGGAAGTTTGTAGTGGCCTAACCGGACATACTGAGGTTGTACATGTGGTGTTTGATCCCAAAACTATCTCCTTGCAAGAAATACTTAAGATTTTTTGGGAGGGTCATGACCCTACTCAAGGGATGAGACAAGGCAATGATATGGGAACGCAATATCGATCTGCAATTTATTACTCTGATGAAACTTTATTGGATCAAATCAAAAAGAGTGAAGTGAATTACAGCGAAGCACTAAAAAAAGAAGGATACCCTGAAATCACGACTGAAATTCTTCCATTAGAAGATTACTTTTATGCTGAGGATTATCATCAACAATACCTTGCGAAAAACCCAAACGGTTATTGTGGTATTGGGGGCTGCGGAGTAAGACTTCCAGATTAAAGTTAGCCCCAGATATAGATATCTTTATCTTTAGTTACTTTTTCTTCTTCTATCAACTTTATTAAGTGAGCCTCTAGAGAAGATTTTGCGATGCCATGCAAATGACTTCCAACATCATCATAAACTTTTGGCAAAAGTTCATCTATTGTGCATCGATTTAACTCAGTTATTGCATCAACTACTTTTTTCTCTCTAAACATCCTATGGCTTACTATCCAGTCAACAACAGCATTAGCATCTCGCATGGTTTCACCATGTCCAGGTGCAATGGTTTCGATACCAAGTGCTTTCAGTTTTTCTAAAGAATCAATGTATTCCCTCATGTTTCCGTCGGGAGGAGAAATTACAACCGTAGATCCCTCCATGATGTGATCTCCAGTAAATAACATTTTCTCTTCTTCTAAGAAAAAACAAATATGATTGGAGGCATGGCCGGGAGTATGAATGGCAATCAAAGTATGATCGACTTCTTTGATCTCATCTCCTTCTGAAAGTTCTTTGTTTGGTTTAAAAGTTCTATCTTGATGCTTTGGATACTTGGCATACATACCCATCACTGGAGCCGCAGTCCTTTGGTGAAGTAATTTTGCCCCAGGTGAGTGATCTGGATGCGTGTGTGTCACAAGAATCTGTGAAATATCCTCTCCACAAACTTTTACAATATCTTTGATATGTTCTTCAATGGCTGGTCCAGGATCGATGACTGTGAAATTTTCTTTACCGACTATATAAGTATTTGTTCCAGGTCCTGTAAAGACACTTGCGTTGCCTGCAGTTAATCTTTTTACTAAAGGTGATAGCTCAGTGATCTTCATAACCTTCATCCCCTGGCAAAAGTCCTACTAGCTTTCCATCTTCCATGAAAAATTTTGGAAGTATGGAGGGAGACTTTTGGTGATTATTTTTAGATTTATCGTCTAGAAGATCCTCAGTTGTTGAAAATCCTGAAATAGCTTCAAGATTTTTTATGGTTGGCATGATAATCGGAAAAGTTCCTTCAGCACCTTTTGTTAGTGCTTCCTCTGGAGTAATCCAAGTGCTCTTAACTCCCTCGCCACCATCGTGCTCTGCTTTTTGATGTTCCGGTGAAAGCGCGACAAAAAATCTAGTGTCGTACCTACGTTTTTCCATTTTTGGGGTAATCCAATGAGACAAAAATCCTAGATGATCCGTGGCAAGAGTCAGATTAAATTCTTCGCAAAGTTCATTTAAAACATGCTCTCCGTTATTTAACTTATCACGATAAGAATCAAGAATTTTTTGTTGCTCGACATCTGGATTGAATAGTTTCTTGTCTTCGGTATAGGCTAAAAGAACTCCGCATTCTTCAAAGCATTCTCTGATGCAAGCTACCCAATAACCCAAACCTGAGGATTCGATGCCCAAGATTTCAGAAGCTTTTTGATCATTTAGTCCTCCACATTTATCGTACAGGGACTCTTGGTAGTCTTCTTGATCTAACTTACCGCCTGGAAAAACCCAAGCGCCGCCAAAATTTGTTTTGGCTGCTCTTTGGATCATAAAAACCTCTGGGGTGGTTTTCCCTTCTCTAACCAATAAAACTGTGGCGGCAGGCACTGGGGTTGCAGCCTCTTGATTTGGATCAGCAATGCTGTGATTTATTTTATATTGATGCTCTTTATTCGAATCTTTATCGGACATTGACTAAAATTATTTTTGAAAAGAAATAGAATAACACTATATTTACAAACATCTAATTGAAAAAATGGAAAATAAAGTAAGGTCAATACTAAAAAAGCTGAAAAGAATTCCGAATGCTAATAAACATTCTTTCGGACATGTCTTAGTTGTCGCCGGAAACGAAGGATTTGGTGGAGCAGGAATTCTTGCATCCACAGCAGCTATATCTTGTGGCCCTGGATTAGTTAGTCTGGCTACTAGATCACAGAACGTGACTGCAGCCTTAAGCTATTGTCCAGAGGTAATGGCAAAACCAGTAAACTCAGGTCAAGATTTGGATGATCATTTATTAAAACCTAACGTGCTTTGCATAGGACCAGGACTTGGAACCAATGCTTGGTCCGAGCAAGTTCTTTATAAATCTTTGCATGCTGCCAAAAAAAGGAATTTGCCCATTTTGATTGATGCAGATGGATTGAACCTATTACCTAAGATCTTAGACTTCAAGATTCCCAGAAAAAACTTAATCATCACTCCTCATGAAGGAGAGGCAACAAGGCTATTAAAAGCTAATAAAATTAGCAGTCAAAAAAATAGACAGACTATGGCAAAAAAATTATTTGATCTATATCCAGGCACTGTTGTATTAAAAGGCAAAGAAACAATTGTTTATGATGGAGGCTCTTTTTCAATTTGCCCGGCTGGCAATCCTGGAATGGCTGTTGGTGGTATGGGAGATGTCTTAAGTGGAATGATTTCAGGTTATTTAGCACAAGGACTGTCTTCTAAGGAAGCATCTATATTGGGCGTTTTTCACCACGCGGTTGCTTGCGATAGCCTGCAAGAGAATTATGGTCAAAGATCTCTTAGACCAAGTATTCTTCTAGATCATCTTGTCGATTTAGAGTTGTAAGTGAGACAAATATTAATATAGACATTGGAAGAATTAATCGGCGAAAAGGAAACTGAGGACAAAGCAAAAAATTTTGCCTCTTTAATTAAAGGATTTAAAAATTCCCTTCTTATAAACTTGATAGGAAATTTGGGAGCAGGGAAAACAACTTTTGTAAGAGGATTAATTCAAGAGCTTGGCTTTGATGAATTTGTAAAAAGTCCAACCTTTACAATAGTAGAGTCATACGAATCTGATAATTTAAAAGTTTTTCATTTAGATATAAAGCTGTTTCATTTTCTACTTGTTCTAGTGTTGGTTCCTCTTGAAACGATATTATCCCTGTTGCGAATATTCCCATGCCTCTTAGTATTATTTTGTATTTTTTCATTGTCTAATCCCTTATCATAGTTT
>LUMQ01001052.1_pt1 | contig 11022 bp, 11 predicted proteins | sample 729621 | NCBI WGS metagenome assembly LUMQ01 (sample SAMN03860259, study PRJNA289734) | marine metagenome | biome: seawater column; feature: ocean; material: water; isolation source: Red Sea water column Station 12 - depth 25m | place: Saudi Arabia: Red Sea | collected 2011-10-15 | depth 25 m | reverse complement strand
GGAAAATTAATTCTCAAACAAGCAGCCGATAAAGTTCAAAGAGTAACAATGGAACTAAGTGGTCACTCACCTTTTATAGTTTTTGATGATGCTGACATTAAAAAAGCAACCGATATGGCAATTGCTGCAAAATTTAGAAATAATGGACAAGTTTGTATTTCACCGAACAGATTTTATATACAAGAAAGTAAGAAAGATGAATTTGTAAATCTTTTTATTGAAAAAACAAAAAAATTAAAAATTGGAGATGGAATGGACCCTGATGTCCAACTAGGTCCACTAACTACAAAAAAAAGATTAAATGAAATTGAGGAATTGGTTGAGACCACAAAGAAAGAGGGTGCAAAAGTACTTTTAGGAGGGAAGAGACCTCAAGGTTTTAACAAAGGTTATTTTTATGAACCAACAGTGTTTGATAATGTTAAAGATGATTTTACAATAATGAAGGTAGAACCTTTTGGACCATTAGTTCCAATGTTATCTTTCAAATCTTTTGATGAAGTAATTGAGAGGGCAAATAATCATGAGCTTGGCTTATCAAGTTATATTTGTACAAACTCCATGGAAAAAGCGCACAGAGCCTCTGAATTAATGGAGACAGGAACTGTTGCTGTTAATACTCCTTTAGTTGCAATTGCTGAAGCACCCTTTGGAGGTATTAAGCAAGCTGGATATGGAAGAGAAGGTGGTTCAATGGCAATAAAAGATTATTTAAATGTTAAATATACTCACCTTGGATTAAAAGGTTAGTAATAAATGTTAAAAAGAGATCTCTACTACGAAAGAATCCCTACAAAATCACTTAGAGACGATGTTCGATATCTTGGAAATATACTTGGAAGAGTAATTAAAAAACAAGAGGGAGAAAACTTTTTTAATTTGGTTGAAAAAATTAGATTACTTTCTAAAGCAAATAAAAAGAATAAAAACGATAAGCTTAGATTTAAAAAAATAATTTACGAAATCCAAAAATTAAGTCCAAAAAATATATTTAAACTCTCAAGAGCATTTAATCATTTCATGAACTTTATAAATTTGAGTGAAACAATTGATGCATCAAGAAAACTTGATGAATTTGAAAATTCAGAGTCTAAGAAAAAATATGACAATATTTTTATAGAGGAAATTTTTGAGGGCCTATTTAGAAATAAAAAAATACCACCAAACAAAATCTACAATATTGCAAAAAATCTTAATATAGGAATAGTACTAACCGCACATCCAACAGAAGTTAAAAGACGAACATTAATTCAAAAATACCATAAAATTATTGAAATAATGGAACAAAGAGAATTAATTAAAAAATTTCCTTCAAAAACAAAAATTTTAGAAAAAAAACTTTATGATGAATTTACAATAATTTGGAATACTGACGATTTAAAAAGATTTAAACCAACACCATCTGAGGAAGCTAGATGGGGATTAGCAGTAATTGAAGATAGTCTTTGGGAAACAATTCCAAAAGTTTATAGAAGATTAAATGCAATTTTCTTGAAACATATGGGAAAAAATCTTCCAAAAAATTTTAATCCAATTGAATTTGGCTCATGGATGGGAGGCGATAGGGATGGAAATCCAAATGTTACATCTATTGTTACCAAGGAGGTAATTCTATTATCAAGATGGGAAGCAGCTAAACTATATGAAAAAGAGTTAACTAAACTTATTCGAGGACTATCAATGGATAAATGTTCAAATAAAATTAAAAAACAGACAGGAAAAACATTTGAACCTTACAGAGTATATTTAAGACCCTTAAGGGATAAGATGAGAGTTACACATAGATCCATAGAACAATATTTGGTTAATAAAAAACCATTAAATACTAAAAATTTACTATCATCTAAAGAGGAAATACTTAAACCTTTAAGAGTAGTAAGGGAGTCACTAGAACAAAACCAAAGTGAAAACATTGCAAGTGGAGAACTTTTAGATTTAATGAGGAGAGCAAAATGCTTTGGTATAAATTTAGCAAAATTAGATATTAGACAAGAGTCTTCAAGACATTCACAATTAATAGCAGAGTATGTTAAAAAAAAATTCAATCAAAACTACAGTCAATGGGATGAAAATAAAAAAATTAATTTTTTATCTAAAAACCTTAAAAGTAAAAAAAATAATATTAATAATTTCATATTTAAAAACAGGGAAAATAAAGAGGTATGGTCAACTTTTAAAGCTATAGCTTCAGAACCTTCAGAATGTTTAGGTGCTTATGTAATTTCAATGACTTCGTCTGCATCAGATATTTTAACAGTGTCATTTCTTCAAAAAGAAGCAAAAATAAAAAATAAATTAAGAGTTGTTCCATTATTTGAGACTTTAGATGATTTAATTAATGCTAAACCAATAATGGAAAAATTGTTTTCACTAGGATGGTATAGAAAATTAATAAATTACAAACAAGAGATTATGATAGGCTATTCAGATTCTAGTAAAGATGCTGGCAAGCTATCAGCAAGTTGGCATCAATATAAGCTTCAAGAAGAAATTTTAAAACTTACCAAAAAATATAAAATTGACGTTACTTTCTTTCATGGACGAGGTGGATCTGCTGGCAGAGGTGGGGGACCAATAAGATCAACATTAAGATCTCAACCTCCTGGATCTGTAAATGGAAAAATAAGAATTACAGATCAAGGTGAAATGATACAACAAAAATATGGTTATGAACCTTTAGCAAAATATAATCTATGTAGCTATATCGGTACCGTGATGCAAGCTACATTAAAACCACCTCCTACACCTAAAGAGAAATGGAGGAGCTTAATAGAAGCAATGACAAAAATTTCAACCAAATCATACAGAACAAATATAAATTATAGCTCAGACTTTATAAAATATTTTAAAACTGTAACACCCCATGTTGCTCTTGGAAAGTTATCTATAGGATCAAGACCCTCTAAAAGAAAAAATGTCGACAACATACAAAGCCTAAGAGCTATACCTTGGGTGTTTGCATGGACTCAGATAAGATTATTTTTACCTGCTTGGCTTGGAACAGGCGAAGCCTTGAAATTTTCATCAATTAAAAAAAATTTAAAAACGCTAATCGATATGGAGAAAAATTGGCCTTTTTTCAACTCAACAATGGATATTTTAGATATGGTTATCTCAAAAGTAGACCCAGATATTTCAGAGGTCTATGAAACTAACCTAGCAGACCAAAGTTTAAAAAAAGTTGGCGACAAACTTAGAAATGAATTTAATACAATTAAAAGATTGAACAAAAACATCACACCTAAAGTTATTATTGGACAAAGGAAAAAATTTAGGGGAAATATAATTGTGAGAGATATTTATTCAGAAGTACTTAATATATTACAAGCAACAGTTATGAAAAAACTTTCAAAAAGAAAAATTAACAAAAATCACAAAAAATATCTAAATGATGCAATGATGACTTCAATTGCAGGTATATCAGCAGCCATGAAAAATACTGGATAAATGATTGAATTATTCATTGCATTTGGCGCTGGCCTTCTAAGTTTTTTATCACCTTGTGTATTACCATTGATACCTGGATATATATCCTACATCTCTGGCAGCTCACTGAACGAGTTAGTTGAAAAAAAAAATATAAACCTAATTCCAATAATTTTGTTCACCATCGGTTTTTCTGTTGTTTTCATTATTTTTGGTGCCGCAGCAACTTATCTTGGAAAGTTGTTACTAAGTAATTCTAACGAACTAAGAATTTTTGCAGGAGTAATAATTATAATTTTTTCACTTCAAATATTGGATGTAATAAACATAAGCTTTTTAAATTACGAAAAAAGAATACATTCAGAAAAAAATATTGGAATTTTGGGTCCAGTGTTGGTTGGTTTTGCTTTTGGTTTTGGATGGACACCATGCATAGGTCCTATTTTGGGCTCTATACTTGCTTTAGCATCAACAGAGGAAAATATTAATAGAGGGATTATATTATTATTTTCTTATTCAATGGGTCTTGCAATACCCTTCATATTATCGGGCTATTTATTACAAAAGTTTTTGGTGGTCTCAAAAAATATTAAAACAAAAATGAATATAATTGTAAAAACAGGTGGTATCTTATTATTATTAACAGGGTTACTTATTTTAACAAATCAGTTACAAGCTTTAGGTTTTTATTTATTAAGGTATATGCCTTTTTTACAAAATTTAGGATAGTTTATGAAAATTTATCAGATCGACTCTAGTGCTAGAAAAGAAGGCTCTACTTCAAGACAACTATCAAAAAAACTTCTTAATAAAATTAAAAAACCTGGTGACGAAATAATCTATAGAGACTTAGATGATGAAATGCTTTTTATTTCTAAATTAACCGAGTCAGGTATGAAGATACCATTAGAAAAACAAACTGAAGATCATAAAAAAATGTTTCAATTATCTGATAAATTGGTTTTAGAACTCAAAGAAAGCGACATAATTATAATCTCAGCACCAATTTATAATTTTGGTCCACCAGCAACTTTAAAAGCATGGTCTGATCTTGCAGCACGTGTTGATACTACATTTAAGTATACGCCAGATGGAAAAAGAATTGGATTACTAAAAAATAAAAAAGCTTATTTAGTAATTACTTCAGGAGGAACAAAAATTGGAAGCAAGGAGGATTTTTTAACTCCATAGATTATGAAAAGTCTATTGCAAAAGCAGAAAAGGAAATTGAAAATTTATAAATTATATTTTCTTTTAAGATGACGAAGTTTTCCTTCGGTACTATCAAATTCAATATAACAACCTTGTAAAAACCTATTACCTTCATTTACATCAAATTCTGTTCTTCCATGCAGTAATCTATGGTTATCCATCATTAATAAATCACCAGGCTGTAATTTGAATTCAATTCTATATTTTTCGGAGTTATATAAATCTGAAATTTTTTTCCTAGCTTTATAATAAAGATCTAAATCTTTTTTTTCTAATATTGGTACATAATCAAGTCTTGGACTAAATCTAACTTGCTTAAACTGATTATACTCATCTAGCTTTATAAGTTCAGACCAATCTTCTAAAACAATATCTTTATCAATAAATTTAAAACGAACTTTTACTTTAGTTAAAATATCATAAAATTCAGGATTATCTTTTTTAAGTATTTCGGTAACAGTAAAACCATCAACCAAAGTTGAAAAACCACCTTTAACCTCATTTGTAATGCAATGTAAGATTTGAATACATGGAACTGGATTTCTATAAGGGTTATCAGTATGAGGCGCTAATGGCAAAGATGTATATGCAAGATCATTAGGATTTGGTTTCGATTTTACATTAAAGTGTTCACCAAAATTAGTTCTTCTTACACTTCCAATTGAGTTTGCAAATTTAACTAAATAGTTATCTTCAGTTGGGACTTTTTTAATTATTACAAATCCATATTTATAAAAAGAAACTAAAATATTATACATTTCTTCAGACTCAAATAAGTCATCTTTGAATTCAAAATTTTTAATTGATTTGAGACTAGAGTCCCATTTTATCTTTTCAATAGAATGAACAGCAATATCTTTTTTTGAAAATTCTTGAGCAATTAAATTAATATCAAGTTTTGAATTTACTCCATCATTAAAGTTAATTTCTAAAATTTGATCTTTAATTTGTGCTTCTTTAATTTGAACCTCTACATCTAAAGAAGTTGGATCAAAAAGCCTTTGTTGAGTTCCCTTATCTAAATGCTTTTCCCCATTTGCTCTTTCTCGAAGCCAAAATGGATGAATTTCCTCACTTGAAGTTCCGTTTTTATAAAAAACTTTATTATTACTTAATTCAATTTTCATAAGGTTTCTTAAGAATTATTTATAAATTTACATTAATCAAGATAAATAGTATGTCGTCTGCATGGAAAAACTGAATGCAAAAAAATTAAGATATTTCGCTAATTTTCTAAACAGTCTTGCTAGAGATCTTACTAATTTTTATTACAAAAAATTAGATAAACCTTTCAAGGTTGTTAACAAACTTAAAGGCAAGGGTTATGATCCAGTAACTAGTTCAGATAAAGCATTTGAAAAATTTATCCGATCAAAAATCAAAAAAAAATTCCCAAGTCATGAAATTATCGGTGAAGAATATGGTTATAAAAAAACAAAGAGTGATTTTACATGGATTATAGATCCAATTGATGGCACAAGATCTTATGTCATCGGAAACCCAACTTGGAGTAATTTAATTTCACTAAACTACAAAGGAAGCCCAATTTTAGGACTTGCAAACTTTCCAAAATTAAAAAAGCATTACTACAACATATCGGATAAAGTAGCTTACGTTGTTGATAATAAAAAAAAAACAAGATTAAAAGTAAATAGAAATGCAAAAGTAAAAGATATGAAAGTATCAGGTGCCTTTCATGGATGGTTGTCAATTAATCGACAAAAAAAAATACCAACAGTTTTAAAACTGATGCAGTTTCCGTGTGCTGATGCTTTAAGTTACGCTCATTTTTGCGAAGGCAGAATTGATGTTGTGATTCAATGCATGAATAAAATTTGGGATATTCATCCACTTATTCCAATAATAAAAGCATCAGGTGGATTTGCTTCAACATGGCGCAACCAAGATGCAACAAAAGCTGGCAATGTTTTGATTTCAGCTAATAAATCCATACATAATAAAATGTTGAGCCTTTTAAAACCTGCTTTAAAATAAGTTTATGAAAAAAGTTCTAGCACAATTTTTTTTATCATTTTTTTTATGTAGTTTTGCACTAGCTGAGGCATTAACTCTTACACATAGGGGTTCTATAATCCCAGGTGGTAATAATAACTCTATAGGTGGATTTGATCGTGAATGTAAAGACATAAATGGTACTCTAATAGATGTAGATAGTTCTCAGGATCCATACGATGTAACATTTAGTCCTGATGGTACTCAAGTATTCATAGCCAATAGAGCTAATTCTAATACCACCAGTGGAAACCCATTAAGAATGAATAGATTGGATACTCCGTTTGACATTACTTCAGATAGAATTAAAGGGAACGTAAATTCAGATTGTAATGATCTTGCTGGTGCAAACCCAAACGACCTTGCAGGGGGTGATATGACATTCTTAACTGTCGATCATATTGAGAAGCTTCACATTTCACCAGATGGCAGAATTTTTTTTATTCTAAATACAATAGGAAAAATTGGTAAATATAACTTAAGTAAAGCTTATGATATCAACACAATGGTTTATGAAAGAAATTTTGATACCGGTGCAGTAACTGTTGATAGTATGGCTTTTAACAGAGATGGAACAAAACTTTATACTTTTGATGTAACAGCAGATGTGGGTAATATAACTACTTATTCCTTGCCAGGACCTTTTGACATTTCTTCGCAAACTTCAATTAATGTAACCAGCATGATGGATATAGGTGTAATTGATGAAGGAAGTGCAGTTCAAGGCTTTGATATTGAATTTACTCCCGATGGTGGTGCTATGTTTATTTTGATAAAAAACGGTCAGTCTGTCAGCAATGGAGACGATCCTTCCAAACAATTAAACTGGATTTATCAGTTTAGGCTAGGAACAAATTATGATGTTTCAACAGCAGTTAAAGTAGGTAGATACCAATTAGATGATATTTTTATCACTAGAAATGAGGGGGATAGAGTTGGTGAGCCAGTAGGTATGGAGTTTTCTCACGATGGAATGAGGCTATATCTTACAGATCATGACGAAGGGGGACCAGCTGTTCATCATATACACCAGTTTGACTTAGAGTGTCCTTATGGAATAATTGAATGTGTAACTGACCCAGTTTCTATCATTGGCTCAACAGTTCAACTTTCAAAAGAAAATATAAATTTAAATGTTTCAACAATTTTTAAAAGATTTGAGTGGGTTAAACGAAACCGAGATAGTGAAAATTTAAATAGTTTTAACATTAATGTAAAAACTTTTAATCCTGTTTTAACATCTTTAAAAAGCAAATTAAAAGAATCTAAATATATCCGTCAGGCCTCAATCACAAATAATAAGAAAAGTAACAGAAAATCTACTTGGTCTTATTGGAGCCATGGAGATATATCTATAGGAAGATACGAGGATACTCCAATAGAAAAACCAAAAAAAATAACCACATCAGGTATAACTTTTGGTGCAGACAGAAAATTTGCAGAAGATAAATTTTTTGGTTTAGCTATTAGGTATGCAGAAAGTGGTTCAGGCACAAATTCACCCGAAGAAATAGATATGGAGTCTTTAACATTAAATTTATATGGAATTGCTCCAGGGGATGAGCAACGATATATAAACGCTGTTATTGGGTTAAGTCTTTTAAGATTTGATCACAAATATGAAAGTAAACTTACTGGTGAACGAAATGGAAAACAATTATTTACGGCAATTAATTTTAGAAATAAAGAAACTTATGGAGATTTTAATATAACCCCTTCAGGAAGAATTACTTATGGTCTAACGCATTTAAGTGATTTTACTAATTATATATCTACTGTTAGACGTTCAACTGATGTTTTATACGAGGAGGATGTTTTTGAAAATGCAGAAATTGCTGCAGGTTTTTTATTTGATTTGAAAGAATATAATTTTGATGGAGGTAGAGTAAATACTAATGGTGGGTTGGAGGCTGTGTATGATTTTACACCAGATGTTAAATTAGAGCATTCAAGCCAAGGAAGCACACTAGTTAATACTGTTGAAATAGATAATTATTCTGAAAAAAATCTCAGAGCAAATCTAGGATTTGAAACTGTATATTTAAATGGATTTACTTTCTCTTTTAACTATGAACGATTTCAACATCTTGATAGTCATAGATTTTCTCATACCGATAGCCTTTTAATAAAATTAGGACATATCAAGGAGGAAGACTCCGAGTTTGCCTTTAACTTTGATCCATTGATAAATAATTTAGTAAAATTAAGTTATGTTAAAGATTTACATGGTTTTGATTTAAAATTAAATTCATCATATAACTTTGATAGCCCAATTCCTGAGCATGGAACAGACATAGAAGTTTCAACCAGTTTTTAATTAATTTAAATATTGTGAAAATATTAATTCTTCAACATATCAAAATAGAGGATCCTGGTTACATAAAAGATTTAATGATAAAAGATGGAGCTAATCTAACCACAATAGAATTAGATGAGGGAGAAAAAATTCCTGATGATATCTCAAAGTTTGATGCTATGTTTTGCATGGGTGGCCCAATGGATACATGGATGGAAAAAGATTACCCATGGCTTGTTGAGGAAAAGAAAAGAATAAAAGAATTTGTAATAGATTTGAAAAAGCCATATTTAGGATTTTGTCTTGGCTGTCAGCTTTTAGGTGAAGTAGTTGGTGGAAAAGTAGTTAAATCAAACAAGCCTGAAATAGGCATGTTAGATATAAATTTTTCACAAGATAAAAGTCTAGATCCCTTATTTTCTGAATTTCCAAATAAAATTACATCATTGCAGTGGCATTCGTACGAAGTTCAAGGGCTAGAGAATAACAAAAACATAATTCATTTAGCATCTTCACCCGAAACAAAATATCAAATTTTTAAATATCAAAGTCATGCTTATGGAATACAATTTCATATAGAGGTAAAAGACACCACTGTTAATGACTGGGGATGTGTACCTGAATATAAGTCAGCCTTAGAAAAGCAACTTGGTCCAAATGCGCTAGAAAAATTTGATAATGAGGCACAAGCAAATATGAAAAATATGAATAATTACTCTTATATTTTGTATTCAAAATTCAAGAGTGATATTCTTAAAATTCAATAGGAGGGAATATGTCAGTATTTAAATTAATTAATGAGAGAAATGCTAAGGGAAAAATCAAAAAAGTTTTTGATGATATAAAACAAACAAGAAATATAAAAAAAATTCCAAATTTTTGGAGAGCGATTGCTAATAATCCAGATACTTTAGAAAGAACTTGGAATAATTTAAAACAAATAATGAAAAAAGGCGCTCTTGATCCTGTAACAAAAGAGCTAATATATGTTGCGGTTTCAATAACAAATAGTTGTGAATATTGTATCAGATCTCATACTGCAGCGGCTAAAAAAAAAGGAGCATCAGATCAAATGATTAAAGAAATGATCGATGTTGTTGGTATTGCTAATCAAAACAACAAACTAGTTGAGTCTTATCAAGTTGAAGTAGATAAAATTTATAAATAAAATAGTTTTATGAGTGGATATATATATTTAGCCTTCGCAATTATATTTGGCATTGCAGCAAACGGTTTTTTAAAAACTACTGATGGATTTTCAAACTTATATCCAACAATATTTTGTGTCTCTTCAATAGTAATTTGTTTGTTTTTATTATCTAAAGCTATGACAACGATTCCGGTTGGTTTTACGTATGCTACTTATGGAGGATTAACCATTACAGCTGTCACTTTATTTGGGGTTGTTAAATATAATCAATTACCAAATATTTATGGAACAATTGGAATAATATTAATAATTATTGGTGTTATTTTAGTTAATTATCTAGGTAGGACGAATTCTTAAATTTTAAGTACGACAAAAATGCACAATATTCATTATTGAAATAAATTTTCTTAATATTATTAAAGTAGTTATGAATATTTGTTATAGTACCTTAGCTTTACTTGGAGTTATGTTAACTTTGTTTTTTATTTTTAAAAAACCTTCCAAAAGTGAATTAAAAAAGTTTAAAAGCAAAAATCAAGACAAAGTTAATTGGTCAAGAATGGGCTTTTAAAAGTTTAAGAAGTTTTTCCAATTAAGTTTACAATCAATACACCCGATATAATTAAAACCATTCCAAGAATTGTATAAAGATCAGGCATCTGATTAAATTTAACTACTCCAACGATAATAGTTGCTATTATACAAAGACCAGCAAAAGAAGCATAAGTCACACCAACCGGAATAGATTTCATCACTAAAGACAAAGTATACATACAAGCAACAATTGTTACTGCAGTTAACAATGTTGGAATTAACAATGTAAATCCTTGAGCACTTTTTGCAAATCCATTAGCTGCAGTACCAAGAACAACTGCAACAATTAAAACTAAATAAGCTGAAATATTTGCCATTAAGTATTATATAC
>LUMQ01001125.1_pt1 | contig 11036 bp, 10 predicted proteins | sample 729621 | NCBI WGS metagenome assembly LUMQ01 (sample SAMN03860259, study PRJNA289734) | marine metagenome | biome: seawater column; feature: ocean; material: water; isolation source: Red Sea water column Station 12 - depth 25m | place: Saudi Arabia: Red Sea | collected 2011-10-15 | depth 25 m | reverse complement strand
CAGATATATCGAAGCGATAGTTTCTGTTTTGACCTCCTAAGAAAATTGCACAAATAGGTTTTTCTATTTTTGAGAATTGAGTTGCGTAAAGCTCAGCCTCTTTGCTCAGTAGATTTTTGTTTATATGATTAAGTGCCAAATCAGTTTGAAGCACATTTTTACCTTTTAAATCATCATGTGCTGGAGCGACAACTAAATCAAAATAAGCTGGGTTGATTCTTGGATTCTGTATATGAATTGAAAAGACTTTATTTTTTAATGATTTTTTGAGGTGTAAAGATGCATAAATAGACCTCTTGCCACATGATATAATAATATCTGGAGGAATATTACTTTCTAAGCTTATTTGTCTGTAATTATTAAATATAATTTTAAATGGTGGCAATATTCCCACTGGAAGCTTATTCCAAGGAAATTTTAAATCTATTGTCTTTTGCTCAAAATTTAAATTAAGAGCATCTGCAAGGCCTTTGACCTGACTGATCATTCCTGCTGATCCATCTGTTAGGCACCACGCTCTCAAATTCTTGAAATTGGTCATTTAATAACTATCTATGTTGAATACAAAAGTTCTTTAATTACTAGAAGATAATATATAGATTATAAAAATTAAATGCATTCAAAAGTTCTAATAATAGGTTCAGGTCCCGCAGGATATACTGCTGCAATATATGCGGCAAGGGCAATGCTCGAGCCGACTTTAGTTCAAGGTTTGCAGCCAGGTGGGCAACTTACTATAACAACTGATGTTGAAAACTATCCTGGGTACGGGGATGTAATACAAGGTCCATGGTTAATGGAACAAATGCAAGAACAAGCAAAAAATGTTGGAACAAATATTATAAATGACATTATAAAAAGTGTAGACTTTAAATGTAAGCCATTTAAGGCTATTAGCGAGTCGGGAACTGAGTATACTGCGGACTCAGTGATTATCTCAACAGGAGCTCAAGCAAGATGGCTTGGATTAGACTCTGAAAAAAAATTTCAAGGATATGGCGTTTCAGCTTGTGCAACTTGTGATGGCTTCTTTTTTAAGGAAAAAAAGGTAGCAGTCATCGGCGGTGGTAATTCAGCTGTTGAGGAAGCTTTATATTTAACAAACTTTGCATCTAAAGTGTACCTTGTTCATAGGCGTGATGAACTTCGAGCAGAAAAAATTCTTCAAGATAGATTGTTTAAAAATGAAAAGGTTGAATGTGTGTGGGATAGCGAACTAAAAGAAATAGTTGGCGATGAAGATCCTCTAAATGTAAAAAGTATAAACATTAAAAATACAAAAACTAACGAAACCAGTAGTATCGAGCTAGACGGTGTCTTTGTTGCTATAGGGCATGATCCAGCTACTCAAATTTTTAGGGACCAAGTCGAAATGGATGAAGATGGATATATAATTACAAAACCTGACTCAACACTTACAAACGTTGAAGGTGTATATGCAGCAGGAGATGTAAAGGATAAAATTTATCGTCAGGCGGTTACTGCAGCTGGTATGGGTTGTATGGCAGCGCTTGAGGCAGAAAAATACCTAGCTGAATTATCTTAATTTATTAAGAAAATCTCTCATTCGAACGCATGCATTTTTTAAGTTTTCGTCTGAAGTTGCATAAGAAATTCTAAAATAGCCCTCCAAACCAAAAGCTGAACCTTGAACAACAGCAACTCCTGCATGCTCTAATAATGATGTCGTAAATTCTTCATCATTTGTAATTTTGTTATTCGACTCATCAACTTTACCAATTACTCCTTTACATGATGGAAAAACATAAAATGCACCTTCAGGTACTCTACAAGTAATTCCATTCATACTAGTAAATTCATTGATTAGAAAATCACGTCTACCTTTAAATACTTTGGCTCTTTCGGCAATGAATGAATTATCTCCATTTAAGGCTTCAACTGCTGCAGCTTGACTGATAGATGTTGGATTGCTTGTTGATTGAGACTGAAGCTTTCCCATGGCTTTAATTAAGCTGGCATTTCCTCCCGCATAACCAATTCTCCAGCCTGTCATAGCATATGCCTTACTAACTCCGTTCAATGTTAATATTCTTTCTTTAAGTTCTGGAGCAATGCTTGCAAAAGTATGAAATTCATTATCATCGTATATAAGATGTTCATATAAATCGTCTGTCATTATGTTCACGTGTGGATATTTTTTTAAAACATTTGCAAGTTCTAAAAGTTCATTCTTTGTATAACAGGAACCTGTAGGATTTGATGGTGAATTAAGAATAAACCATTTGGTTGATTGATTGATTGTGTTTTCAAGTTGTTGTGGGGTTATTTTAAATCCTGACTCTTCACCACATTGAACGAAAATAGGTTTTCCATTGAAATAATTAACGACGTCAGGGTAAGTTACCCAATAAGGAGCTGGAATAATTACTTCATCTGACTCATTTAAGGAGACAGCAAATGCATTAAAAATAATTTGCTTTCCTCCTGTACCAACAGAGATTTCATCAAGCTCGTAATCTAAATTATTTTCTCTTTTAAATTTTGCTTTGATTGCTTTCTTCAGTTCTGGAGTTCCATCAACAGGGGTATATTTTGTATCTCCATCGTTTATCGCTTGAATGGCAGCTTTTTTAATATTTTCTGGAGTATCAAAATCAGGTTCGCCCGCTCCTAGCCCTATAATATCCTTTCCCGCAGCCTTTAATTCACGAGCTTTTTGGGTCACTGCCATGGTGGCCGATGGCTTAATTCTTTTTATACTGTGTGATAGTTCTACCACTGCTTATCCCCAGAATTTGTTATTTATACAATCAGCTATTATATTAAATTAGATTAATACACAATTTATATTCTAACTAATTAATAAATTAATGCCAAATTCTGAAGTTCTTAAAGTCACATCTGAATACAAACCTGCTGGAGATCAGCCTCAAGCAATTGAAGAAATTGTTAAAAGCATTAAAGGCGATGAGATGGAACAAGTTTTGCTTGGAGTAACTGGATCAGGCAAAACTTTCACGATGGCTAAAATTATAGAAAAACTTCAAAGGCCAACTCTAATACTTGCTCCAAATAAAACTTTAGCAGCACAATTGTATGGAGAAATGAAGTCATTCTTTCCAGACAATGCTGTTGAATATTTTGTATCTTATTATGACTATTATATACCTGAGGCATACGTACCAAGGTCAAATACTTACATAGAAAAAGAAGCATCGATAAATGAACAAATCGATCGAATGAGACACTCAGCAACTCAATCCTTACTTGAGAGAAAAGATGTTGTAATTGTTGCAAGTGTTTCATGTATTTATGGAATAGGTTCTGTTGAAACGTATAGATCAATGACTATTCGATTAGAAAAAAATCAAAAGATTGGACGAAATGAAATTATTCAAAAACTCATCACACTTCAATATAACCGAAACGACACAGATTTTCATAGAGGCACATTTAGAGTGCGTGGAGACTTGATTGAGGTTTTTCCATCCCATTACGAAGACCCACTACGTCACTCCAAGGCCAACACTTGATACTGCCATAAAACAAATACGAAAAGATTTAGAAGTAAGGATTCCTGAATTTAAAAAAGAAAATAAATTAATAGAGGCTCAACGAATAGAAGAAAGAACAAGGTTTGATTTAGAAATGATTGAGGCAACGGGTAGTTGTCCAGGCATTGAGAATTATTCAAGATATCTCTCTGGAAGAAATCCAGGCGAACCGCCTCCAACACTTTTTGAATACTTGCCTGACAATGCACTCCTTTTTGTTGATGAAAGTCATGTCACAGTACCTCAATTAGAAGGCATGTATAAAGGTGACCGAAGCAGAAAAACAACACTGTCAGAATATGGCTTTAGATTACCATCTTGTTTAGATAACAGACCATTAAAATTTGAGGAATGGGAAATGATGCGCCCTCAAAGTTTATTCATTTCTGCTACTCCAGGACCATGGGAAATGCAAAAAACTCAAGGGGTATTTACTGAACAAATAATAAGGCCAACAGGGTTGATTGATCCAGAGGTTGAAATAAGGCCTGCGAAAACTCAAGTTGAAGATTTAATATCAGAATGTAAAAAAATTATTGATCTTAAATACCGAGTATTAGTGACAACACTTACTAAACGCATGGCTGAGGACTTGTCAGAGTATATGCATGAAAACGGAATAAAAGTGAAATATATGCATTCAGATATTGATACATTAGAGAGAATTGAAATTATCCGCGACCTTAGAAAGGGATTGTTTGACGTGTTAGTGGGTATCAATTTACTTAGAGAAGGTTTGGATATACCTGAATGTGCTTTAGTCGCAATATTAGATGCTGATAAAGAAGGCTTCTTAAGATCGGAGAGGTCATTGGTACAGACAATCGGTAGAGCAGCAAGGAATGTAGATGGAAGAGTAATACTGTATGCTGATAAAGAAACAGAAAGTATAAAAAAAGCAATAAGTGAGACTGACAGAAGAAGAGATATACAAAAGAAATACAACAAAGAAAATAATATTACACCTGAAACTATTAAGAGGGATATTAGTGATATTCTTGAAAGTATTTATGAAAATGATCGTGTAAACGTTGATTTGAAGAGTACAGAAAAACATCTCGTCGGAAATAATCTAAAAAAACATCTTGAGGAACTTAAGAAAAATATGATGGATTTTGCTGATGATCTCAATTTTGAAGAAGCTGCTAAGTTAAGAGATGAGATAAAAAGGCTTGAGAATAATGAATTAGAGTTACCATCCAACAGCAATATAGTTTATAAAAAAAATAAAAGGAAAAAAAGAAAGTACTTTACTTAATGTTTATAGATTTCTGCATACTGTTAATAGGATTATCTCTTCTTTTATACAGTGCAGATAAAATGATTGAGTCGGCTGACGCAATTGCTAAAAAGTTCAATTTATCCCCAGCACCTGAACTAGTTATAACTCTATTTGCTGCAACAAAGGTCGTTCCAGCTACTGATGCCATTACAGGAAATATTATAGGATCTAATATTGCAAATATTTTACTAATTTTAGGAACTTCAGCATTTTTTTTCAAAATTAATCTAGATAAATTAGGCACTAAGGATATTATTTTTTTACTTCTAATATCTTTATACTTCGCGCTCTTATTTTATATTAGCCAAACAGTCACTCTCATTCACACAATCGGCTATTTAGTTTTAACTTTGTTCTTTATCAATTTTCTTCGTAATTATAAATCCTCAGATCAAAATGAAGAACAAAAAATTTTTGGAAGATACACTTATTTAATTTTACTAAGTGCCTTCATAGGCATTTTTATTGGTGGGAAAATTTTTTTAGACAGCTCACTGAATATTTTTCAAACGTTAGGAGTTAACGAGGTACTAATAGGTATTTTTGTTCTGGCCATTGGTACATCCTTACCTGAATTGATAACTGTTATTATTTCTTACTTAAAAAAGAAGGGCTCTATAGGTATTGGTAATGTTATTGGTAGCAACATTATGAACATACTGTTTGTTTTCCTACCAGGGGTTATAATTGTTCAACTTAGAGGGCTTGAATATTCTCTAAAAAATATAGATGTATTTCACATATATATTTTAATATTAGTAACTTTGATGATAGCTCTTATGGCAATTTTAAGAATTCAAATGAGAAAAATACATTCTGCTTTTTTCTTGATTAGTTATTTTTTATATCTTGGGTATTCTTTTATATTATGAAAAAAACAATATTAATTACAGGCGGTTCCCAAAGAATTGGTAGATCAATTGCACTATTTCTCAAAGATTCTAATTATAATTTTATAATACACTATAATAAGTCTTCAAAAGCAGCCAGAGAGTTGAAAAATATTATTAATGGTCACGGGCGCGATTGCGAAATAGTGAAAACTGATTTGTCTAAAATATCTGATGTTAAAAATATAATTAAAAGAAGTAAAAAATTCTTTGGACCAATAAATGCAATTGTTAATAATGCCTCCTTATTCATCAATGATAATATAGAAAATTTAAATGATAAACTTTGGTATGATCATATGAATATAAACTTATACGCCCCTCTAATCATATCTAAAGAATTTAATAAACAACTTCCAAAAAAGAGCTTAGGGCATATCATAAATATATTGGATCAAAATGTAGTCAATCCAGATACATCGTTCTTTTCCTACTCCATTTCAAAATCTGCTTTACTATCTGCAACTACAATCATGGCAAAATCATTTGCTCCTAACATTAGGGTTAATGCGATTGGCCCAGGTCCGACACTTAAAAATATTCATCAATCAAAAAAACATTTTGATCAATCGATCAAAAATACTTTACTTAAAATAGGTTCACCGCCTGAGGAGATTGCCAAAACAGTTAAATTTCTTCTTGAATCAAAATCAATTACAGGTCAATTTATAGCTGTAGATGGTGGGGAACATTTATCATGACAGCAAGGAATATTCTTAAATTAAGTGAATTAAGGTCAGAAACAGATTTGATCAATCCAAATTCTGGATACGATTTAATCTTTTTAAATGATTTTATGATCGATGCAAACATTGGAGTATACAAACACGAGAAAATAAAGAGCCAACCACTCCGCATAAACATAATTGCTAAAGTTAAAAATCCAAAAAAAATAAATGATGATAAATTGTACAGTGTTGTTTGTTATAATCAGATTTCAAAAAAAATTAAAAAAATTATTAAATCTGGTCATACAATTTTACTAGAAAAACTTGCTGAAAAAATATTTCAGGAGTGTTTTAAAAACAAAAGAATTCAAACTATGAAGATAAGACTTGAAAAACTTGATGCAATTCAAGAAGCTGAAAGCGCAGGCATCGAAGTTGAACGCTCTCGTTCAGAATAATGAATAATCTTGAGAATATTAAAGAAATAATTGACCAATCCCCCTCTTCCTCCGGTATTTATAAAATGCTTAATGAAAAAGAAGAGATTATGTATGTTGGCAAAGCAAAAAATCTCCAAAATAGACTTAAAAGCTATCTAAACACTAACAATCTCTCAAATCGAATCAGAAGGATGGTTAGTAGAATATCAAATATTGAAGTAATTATTACTGAGACAGAAAAAGAAGCTTTGTTGCTTGAGGCAAACTTAATAAAAAAACTTAAACCTCCTTTCAATATACTTTTACGAGATGATAAATCATTTCCTTATATTTTTATTAATCATGAACAAGAATTTCCACAAATTTCAAAACATAGAGGAAAACAAAAATATAAAGGAAAATATTTTGGTCCGTTCGCAACAATTAATTCACTAAATTATACTCTGAAAATATTACAGAAAGTTTTTCTACTAAGGTCGTGCGATGATACTATTTTTGAAAATAGATCTAAACCGTGTCTTCTTTATCAAATTGAAAGGTGCAGTGGTCCCTGTGTTGATTATACATTAAGTAAAAAAGAGTATTTACAAAGTGTTAAGAATGCTGAGCACTTTCTTTCAGGTCAACATAGCAATTTACAAGAGGAGTTATCTTCTAAAATGGATGAAGAAAGTAAAAGTCTTAATTATGAAAAAGCAGCTAGCTATAGAGATAAGATAGTTGCACTAACCCAGATTCAAAGTCAGCAAAACATAAATCTTTACGATGTAAAAAATACTGACGTGATTTCAATTTCAAGAAAAGGTAATAAATCATGTGTTCAAGTATTTATTTATAGGTCAGGTCAAAATTGGGGAAATAGATCTTATTTTCCAAAACACAGCGATGAAGTAGAAACTTATGAGATCCTAGAGCGTTTTATTGTTGATTTCTATACAAGATATTCACCCCCAAAAAATGTATTGTTAAACTTACCTATAAAAAATTCATCTCTTATCGAAACATCTCTTAAATCCATTTATAATTACAAGACATCTTTTTTTGTCCCTAAAAAAGGAAAAAAATTAGATATAGTGAATTATGCGAGTAGAAACTCAGAACTAGCACTTAAAAATCACATTGCACAGTCTCACTCTGACAAAGAGAATCTGAGCCAACTTTCAAAAGTACTCAATATCACTAAAAAAATAAAAAGAGTTGAAGCCTATGACAACAGTCATCTATCGGGCAAAAATGCAGTTGGTGCAATGATTGTTTACTCTGAAGAAGGGTTTGAAAAAAAATCATACAGAAAATTTAATATAGACTCATCAAAAGTAAAACTCGGTGATGATTACGGAATGATGAGACACGTCCTTGAAAGAAGATTTTCAAAAGAAGCAATCAAAAATTCTAAAAAATATGAAAAATTGCCTGATTTATTGGTTATTGATGGAGGTAAAGGCCACTACGATTTAGCTAAAGAAATCTTAGAAACTAAAGGTTTAAATGAAATGGAACTAATATCAATATTTAAGGGTGAGGGAAGAAAAGAGTCATTAGATCAAATAATATATAAAAATAAAAAAAACTTTATCGACAAAAATACTCCCTCCTTTTTCTTTATTCAGAGAATCAGAGATGAGTCACATCGCTACGCAATCGGGGCACATAAAGCGAAAAGAAAGAGGGAAATGCATGCCTCAGAATTAGAACCAATAGAAGGTTTAGGACGAAGCAGAAGAAAATTACTTTTAAATCATTTTGGATCAGTTAAAAATATTAAAAATGCCTCAGCTCAGGATATGATGAAAGTTAGAGGAATTAGTAAGTTGCTTTCAGAAAAAATATATGCATATTTTAATGGATAATGTCTAAGTTACCAAATTTTCTCACTCTTCTTAGAATTTTTTTATTACCATTATTAATATATTTAATCATAGATAGTAATAGCTCATTTAATTTGGCAATTCTTATTTTGTTTATTGTTATTGCATTGTCAGATTATTTTGATGGGGTAATTGCAAGAAAAACGAATAGTACATCTGAATTTGGTAAAATGTTAGATCCTATTGCAGATAAGCTATTTGTCGTACTGTTAATAATTACATTTATCTATAATGACTATATTAATGAGATAAATTTAATTCCAGCCTACTTAATAATATTTAGAGAAATTTTTATCTCTGGTCTAAGAGAGTATGCATCTAATTTACCAGAAGTAAAAAAAATAGATGTTTCTATATTAGGAAAATATAAAACTGCTTTTCAAATTTTGAGTTTATTTTTGATCTTAATAGGAAGCATCTACTTAGATTTGCAGCCTCTATTAAACATAGGTATTTATCTGTTCTGGCTGTCAACTATAATTACGCTGATCAGCGCTTATCAATACTACAAAAGTATATTTTAAGTTAAGATCTCACGATTTCGTGATAATCCTGCATAAACTTAAAATTTTGGGTATTGTCTCCAGTATTGAATTTAATATCGTCAATAGACTGAATTGGAGTAATCTCTGCCGCGGTGCCTGTTAGAAAGGCCTCATCAAAATTACTAATTTCTTCTGGCTTTATATGACGCTCAGTAATATTAAAGCTTTGTTCTTTAACCATTTCAATAACAGTTTGCCTAGTTATACCATTAAGAAAACAATCAGGAATTGGAGTATGAATTTCTTTTCCTTTAATAAAGAAAATATTTGCTCCAGTACCTTCAGCAACATAGCCCCTATAGTCCAACATTAGGGCATCATGGTATCCTTTTTCCTCCGCAAATTCTTTTGACATTGTACAAATAACGTAAGGACCAGATGCTTTTGCTTCACATGGTGCCGTATCAGGTGATGGCCGTTTCCATGGTGAAGTTATTAATCGTAGGCCAGCTTTTCGATCTTCGATCTTAAAATATGATGCCCAATCATTCCACACTGCAATTGCAACATTAATATCAGATTTAGCAGTTGAAATTCCCATTTGCTGAGACCCTCTCCATGCAATTGGCCTAACATAACAATCTTCAAAATTCATTTTTTTAATGAGTTCATCTTTGGCCTCATTAATTTGGGACTGACTATAAGGAATTTTTATGCCTACAATTTCCGCTGATCTAAATAGCCTTTTTGTGTGTTCTTCAGATTTAAAAATCTTCCCTTTATAGGCTCTTTCCCCTTCAAACACAGCACTAGCATAGTGAAGACCCTGAGTAATAACATGGCATTTTGCATCATTCCATTTGATAAACTCTCCGTTCATCCAAATAAAACCCTCTCGATTATCAAATGGTGCTATTTCCATATAAATTACTCTAATAAATTAAAAGTTTAATAACAGATAAATGGCTTGATTAATATATATTTTTCAGATTATTATGTCATAGTGGCTGACTTAAATACAATATCAAATAAATCTGCATCTCTACTTTATCTGCGTGAAGACAGAATCAAAAATTCATTAAATAGTTTTTTTGAAGTTGCAAAAATTCTGGAAAAAGAAATTTTAGCAAACCTTGATGATAAAAAATTGGGTATAGCCGATATTAGATGTCTTTTGATAATTAATATTAAGCCTGGAATAACATTTAATGAACTACTAAAGAAATTAGATATAAGGAAACAAAGCCTTAATCGTGTACTCAGAGTTCTCATCAAAGAAAACTTAATTATTCAAAAAATAAACAATGATGATGCAAGAAAAAAAAATTTATTTATGACGGATAATGCTAACAAGGCTTTAAACGAGGCAATAAAACCCATTATCAATTCACTTTCAAAAGCCTATGTAAAGTCTGGAGCTGGCTCAGTGCAAGGATTTAATCAAGTAATAAATTCATTTATAGAGGAACATTGATGAGTGAAAATAATCTACATATTCTTTTAGTTGATGATGATGATAAGATTAGAGAATTATTAAAGACATTTTTAGTAGACAATAAGTATCTTGTATCAACAGCAAGTAATGCCGCTGAAGCAAAAGAGGTACTAAAATATATTACATTTGATTTACTTGTTATTGACATAATGATGCCAGGACAAAATGGTTATGAATTAACAAAAGAAATTCGTGAAAAATCCCTAATACCTATAATCCATCTAACTGCAATGGGAGAGACTGAAGACAGAGTCCATGGTTTAGAAATTGGAGCAGATGATTATTTGGGAAAACCTTTTGAACCAAAAGAATTACTTTTACGCATAAATAATATCTTAAATAAAACTTCTATAAAAAAAGAAACTAAACAAATTCAACTTGATAATATTATAG
>LUMQ01001143.1_pt1 | contig 11061 bp, 24 predicted proteins | sample 729621 | NCBI WGS metagenome assembly LUMQ01 (sample SAMN03860259, study PRJNA289734) | marine metagenome | biome: seawater column; feature: ocean; material: water; isolation source: Red Sea water column Station 12 - depth 25m | place: Saudi Arabia: Red Sea | collected 2011-10-15 | depth 25 m | reverse complement strand
GGAAAATGTGCCCCCCTGTAGAGCTTCCACTAGCTCCCAATGAGGTTCCATCCCGATCCACTCCAGGCTCGGATCACCAACTTCCGTGACTTTCCCGGAACGCTTCCGGCCTGATGTCGTCATCGATGAATACACAGCCGGATCCCGCCCTATGTCGTGAGTTTAGTAAAGACGAATCCCCGTGCCCCGTCCAGCGCGTTCGTGGAGCGGATTGAAGGCACCCAGGATCAAATAACCAAGGCCATCCGTCCAGTGCTCGATATTGGCCGACTTGTCGATCACATAATCCTCAGCGCCATCTTTGAACGTCACATTTTTGAGCGCCTTGATTGTGTGCTTACAGCGTGGATGAACAAAAAGGCGGATGCTGCCCTTAGCAGTTTTGATCATCCAGTTGGTCGCGTTGATTTTGTCCTTGACGGCCCACGGTGCCTTGGGGCTGATACAGCTAAAGCCAAAGCGCCGGATGATGTCGTGATCGGTCCGGCCTGCTGATGATGTCTTGCGGGCAGAGCCTGTCGGGTCTGGGTAGGCAATGATCTGGCGATCGGGGAAACGATCCTTGAGCATGGCGCACACCTCGTCGGTGTTCGACTGCTTGACGGCTAGCTCATCCCAGATGTGCAGCGTGTCGCCAACCCTGCTGCCCAAGACGCCCGCCATGATGCTGACGTTGAAGTCAGTCCCCCAGAAGATCGGGCCGCCAGTGTCCTTGATGTCTTCCGAGATGTTGTCATCACTGAAGCCGGGGTAGACCCTGCCTGAGAGCGTCTCGAAGCTGGCTAGATACTCCTGGCGGAAAGTGCGCTCATCCAGGGTGTTGCGTGCCGCCTCGATCTCCTCAGCGGAGACGTTGCCACCGTCGATGGTGGTGAACGAAAAGGTGTCCCAGTCGTCTTGGTCTTGGGCCTGTTCCCATAGGTCGTGGAACCAGTTCAGCCCTGCTGGTGTGGTGATGAACCAGGCCGGGCCATTCTGATCCGAGAGGGCCGGGCGCAATACCATCTCCCAGGCCGTCTGCTTGACGTAGGCCGCCTCATCGACAACCAGGGCAGACAGGCTCACACCACGGAGGCTGTCTTCATTGTCAGCACCGCGCAAGGCGATCTCGCTGCCGTTGACCAGCTCGATCGATAGGTCGGTTTCGTTCTTTTTGGCAATCATGCTGTCGGGCGTCATGGTCTTGAGTTGACGCCAGGCAATTTGCTTTGCCATCCGGTAGTTCGCGGTGACATACCAACAGAGACTGCCGGGCTTCTCCATAGCCCAGCAGATCAGCCGTGTAATGCACAGGTAGGTCTTGCCAAAGCGCCGCCCAGAGCAGAGCAGCTTAAAGCGGTGGTCAGCATCCCAGACCTGCCGCTGTGGATCTGTCAGGCCGCTGGTGAGGCCCTCGACGACTTCTTCTGTGCGGTCATCATCTACAGGCTCAGCAAAGGCGAGCAGAGGCTCTTGAACTGCGAGGCCGTCTAGCAGCATCAGATGTCAAAGCGCAGCAGCTTGGCCTGAGTCTCTAGGGCCTTGATTGCGGTCTGCAGGTTGTCTTCACGGCCTGCCCTTTTTTCATATTGCACAAGACGAGAAATTGCAGCGGCTAACCATTCAGGCCGCTCAATCTCTGAGTCTTTAGCAATGAGCTGTCTTGCGCGTGCCAAGTATTCATCAGCCTGGCGCGGTTGCACGCCCCACTCGTTCGCGGCGTATTGCACGATTTCAAAGCGCGAATAGGACTGCAACAACAGCTGATAAACAGTGTTTACGCGCTCTTCGATCTCTGCGTTGGTTGACTTCTTTCCCATGCCCTGAGCCTACAGGGAGTCACTGGAAAGATAGCTTAGGGCTGATTGACTTTGCGCCAATAGTGCTGCAACTGCAAAATTTTCGGCTCGACCAAGTGATGTGAACTCACTACGCCAACGAAGGCACCAGGGCCATCACCGACTTGAATCCTGACGCAGCCATCGTCGAGGGTGCGGATCTTGGCTGCGGGCATAGGCAGCTGTGAGTCGTCTTTGGTATTCGAGCCAGGCATTGAGGTCATGGTGTCTCTGGAGAGCGCGAAGGGTGTCTTGGTCCATGTGTTGAATTGTGGTGTCGGGGTATGGATCGGACCTCAACCCGCCCTGCCTTTCCCGCGCAGCTCAGCGGGTGTTGTATAGCTTTCAGCCTGGTGGGGGATCATCCAGGCATCAGGCTCCCCGACGATGATCAATTTGGCTTGATAAAGGTCAAGAGGCAACGGTTGTCGGCAAAGACCTCGTTGTCGGTTTCTGCGTACTTGTAGCCGCAGAAGCTGGCGTGCTTGCAGAGAGAGGTGAGCTGCTCCTGGGTGGTGTTGGGGTAAATCAGGACGCTGGAGGATTCACCACCGTTCCAATCGGGTGATTCTGAGATGGTGTCGCACCAGGGCAGGAGGGGTGCGTAGGGGTTGTCGGTCATGGTGTGATGTTTGGTGATCATGCTGTTTGAGCTGGGCTGATGTGATCGAACTCCTGCTGCAGCTCTTTGAGGCCACTGATGCCGAAATGATTCAAGCCATCCCAGTGCCAGCCCTCTTCCAGGTAGACAAAAAACGGCGGGTCAGGCCAACCCTCTTCGGGGTCTTTTTCCATGTAAGGGCGTTCGTCCTCGATTGACGCAATGCCTGGGTGTTGTAGGGCTTCCGCCCAAGAACATGGCTTTTTCATTTGACCGGCTCCACGGTGTAGGTGAAGCCAGCCTCAGTGGCGGCATTCTTGAGGCTCTGTAGCTCGTCCTCGTCATAGGCCGGGTCGGCCCACTGCAATTCGTTGTTCAGGAAGGCTTGGATCTCCCACTTGGGCTGGATGTCACGGTTGAGGACCATGAGGCTTTCGCGAGCTTCGAGTTCAGTTTGGTGACGCTCGAAGGACTCGAACAGGTTGAGCCAGGTGTTGTGATTGTCCATGGTTGAGGTGGTGATGGTGGTGGCCCTGTCTCCAGGGCCGTGGGTGTGATCAGTATTGAGCGGCGAGACCTGTAGCGAGGTGCTTGAAGAAGTGGTGAAAGTCGCCGTTGCGGAAGTCGAGCTGCTGAAGGATGCCGGTGATCTGCTGACGCTCTTGGCCTTTGGTGCTGAGGATGCGATCGATCACAACGTCGGTGGTGATGATGTGAGAGTCGCCGGTGGTGGGGCTGGTGACTTCGTAGGTCTGGATGGTGAAGTCTTTCTCAGCGAAGAAGGTTTGGAGGTTCATGGTTTGAGGTGTTGTGTGGGAAGCGTCCCCGCCTCCCGATGACATAAGTATGGCATACCAGAGACGAGGGCGCAAGCCCTCAAGCCTCGGCCAGGGCGTAGAGGGCAGCTTTGACATCAGCGGCCTTGTAAGCCTCAGCGGCTGCAGCGACGGAAGCGAAGCGGCGGCCCTTAGCCAGCTGCTTCAGACCCTTGCGCTGGATGAACACCATCACATGACCGAGGGAGGTGCTGACTTCAACGGTGTTGCCCTTCTCAGTGGTGAGGGTGAAGAAGGTGCCGTTGTTGGTGGTTTCGATGAGGGTCATTTGAGGCTTGAGGTTGTGGGATCTCTCCCGATGTCATAAGTATGGCATACCAGGGGCTGGCTGGCAACCCCCGGCGCAAGATCAAACCAGACGCTTGCCGGTGGCAAGCTCGACAACGTAAGGAACAGAACCGTTGTTGTAGGAGCGGATCTGCTGAGCGGTCTTCATGACCGATTCAAGCTTCCGCGAAAAACCGGGCTTGTGGACAGTACCTTCGATGATCATGCCCGAGGCGTAGGCGTAATCAGCGACCTTGCTCTTCATGGAATGGGTGGTGCCTTCAACAGTGATGGTGTAGATGGTCATTTGAGGTTTGAGCTTGTGCCGTCTCCGGCTGATGCAATAAGTATAGCATACCAGGGGGAGCGGGTCAACCCTGCGCGTAATCCCCTTTGCTGTAACGGTATCCACAGGAGATGCTGCAGGTCTTGCTGTAGCCAGCCTTGAGATTTGAAAGCTGAAACGTCTTGCGTCTTCCGCACACAACACAAATGGCGTCAACGAAATAAGTTCCCCTTTCGTCTCTAACGCATGTGCCGTCTACAACCGTCAAGCCGTTGAAACGATGGCCGTCCCACCGATGAGCCCTTTCATGGGCTCGATATGGGTTCATTGCTGCAGCCAAATCCACGCCTTCTTTCTTGGCAAGACGCGCAACTGCTGAACCGCTTATGCCGCACGAACGGGCTGCCTCATGAATAGAAAGCTCTTGCCCAGCCAATAAAAGCTGCACAGCTTCACGAGCCCGATCAGTTTTTGTCGGCACAAGGACGGCTTTAGCGTCCCACTTCCTACACAGTTGCTCGATGTGCTGCCTGCTGCAGCCATAACGGTTTGCAATGGCCTGATAGGTGGCCCCTTGTTGCCTGGAACGAATGATTTCGTCCTTGAAGTCAGAAACGCTCATGATGTCAACCTTGGCATACCTGCGGCATACCGTCAACCCTCCTCCGCTACAGCAGCGATAACGGCACACACCACGGCCTCACACTTCGACGCAGGCACGCAGTTGTACTGGCGCAGAACTGCGGTCATCGCCCGATCGATAGCATCACGCCCGCGTGAAATGACAACAGGCTTGTAGTCCTTCACCGGCTCAACAGAGTCGATGTTGGACAGCAGCAGCTTCCGCATCAGATCCTGGCGGCTCATGTCGCGCTTCACGGCCTCCTGGGACAGGTACTCGCGCTCAGCCTCAGTCAGGCGGACATCGACGCGGACAGGGTAACGACGGTTGGATTCAGACATCAGAAATCAAACAGATCAGAAGGGTTGGTGGATTCAGCCTTGAACGGGCTGGATTGACAGAGGCGCACGTCAAGATCCCATCGAAGGTTCCCGATGGTGACGCTGGGGCTGCCGAGCTTGGCCGCTCGCACGTTGCCGGGATTGCTGGCATCGGCAACGACCCAGCCATTGGACCATGCCCCATTGCGATGCAGCTCCACAGGGGTGCCAGCAGAGGGGGGTAAAAACCCCTCAGCTACCCCTCCCCCGGAAGTGGGGGTTTTAGTAGAAAAAGGGGAATAACCCCTTTCTTTATCGTGCGCGCGAGGGTTTGTTTCCCTTGTTTCCCTTTTTTCACCACTTTCCAGGGAGGGGGTGTTGGGAACCCACAGCAGCTGCGGACGGCCCCCAGAGACCAGCGGCTCAAGCTGACCTTCCTGCCGCACAAGATCCTTTTTCTCCAGCGCACGGAGCGCCCGGTTGACCTTGCTGGCGTTGCACTTGGCCACGTCCTGCAGCTCGGCGGTGGTGCAGGGAAACTCACCAGACGCCCACCGCTCGCACACATAATCAAAGATGTCGGCCTGTCGGCCCTGCAGTTCGTCCGATGCCTCCTGCATGGCCTCCGCCGCCAGGACACTCTCACCATCGCCATGGTGTTGCCAGCCCTCATCGGTCAGCTCAATCAAGAGCGTCGTGCCTTTGGCGCGGCCTTGGGTCTTTACAACAACGCGATGATCATTCTGCGTCTTGCCTTCAGCAGGCTGCTTGAACCAGTTCATCAGGATTGTGAGGCTGGCTGCCGCCGGTAGCGCATTGCTGCCTCTGCTGGCATTGGTGGCGTTCCCGCCACTCACGCTTTTGTTGGTGTGGTGGATCATCGCCAGCGTGGCCTTATGAGGCGCGAGCACCTCAGCCAGCTTCCGTGCGGGGCCATCAAAGGCGCTGGTGGCCTCGTCGATGCCAAGCGGCGCGATTGTCGAGTGATACGAATCCAGCAGGAACAAAGAGCCAGGATTCAGCTCGGCAACCTTGCCCAGGTGGTCGATGCCCTCAGGCGTGAGGTGCAACGGCGCGCCCGTGTGCCAGAGCATCTCGATCGGCCCGGCCATGTTGCCGTCACGATCAATCAGGCCCTCACGCTTGAACAGCGTGTGCCAGTCCCGTGAAACCATGCGCCGATCATTCCAACCATCAGCGCAGACTTGCCCACCTTTGGCGGAGCCACCAATAAGTTGAAAGTGCCGGACATGATCACGCCCTCCCACGCCCAAGGCGTCGGGGTTGTGTCCATGCGCTCGCCCCGCATACGCGGGATGCAAACGCCGTTCACCGCGCCTTCTGCCTTGGTCAGCAGGATGGCGGCGGTGCGCTCATTGATCGGGCAGCCAACCTCGTCGGCATAGAGCCGCAGCAGCTGGGACTGACGCAGCGCATCATCCTCATTACAAAGGACGGTGCTTGCGTATCGATCCAGTTTGTCGAGAAGGTCTTGGTGGTCCTTGAGGCTCTCGGGAATCGGCCCGGTGCTCTTTGAGTCGGATGGTGTAGTGACCATTCTTGGCCTTGCTCGGTGAATAAAAGTCGGCGTCTGTGTAAACACCAAGCCTTTCAAGTTCTCGAAAAGCTGTCAGCTCATCGCTCGATTTGAAGGGGTGTTCTTTCTCCCAAGCATCGAGAGCGCGATCAGATCGCTCTTTCTGCGTCTTGCTGTAATAGCCGACCAACGCAAGGTCGTCGTCGTATTCAGTTGGAAGAGAGTATGGATTCCATTGGAGCAGGTCAAACGCCCGCTCTTCTGTATCAGGATTAGTCACGGGCAAGCGGCTCGGGCTCTGAAGCGATGGCCTTCTGCAGCAGCAGGTTGACCCATCCAGTACGGCTAACGCCGATGGGCTTTTTGCGGTCAACTTCTGCAATGACGCGCGGATCAATCAGCACGCGAGTGTTTGTAAATGGCTCCAGTTCGGGCACGTTTTGGGGTTGCTTTGCCGACAGAGTGTGCCCATAGTGGGCCGAGCGCGCAACCCCCTCTTGCTAGATCCGATCAAAGACCTGGATTTTTTCGAGCAGCAGCATCGTTATCGCTGGCGCGGGAACTGGGTTCTCGACAATGTTTCAGAAGTATGTAGCGACGAGTTGACCCCGTTCGCCAAGCAACGGATCGAGGAGACCCGGCACGGCCCTGATGGCTGGGAGCTGAGAGGCCGAACCATCCACCGTTGCTGGGAAGCGCACCTGACCGATCAGCCCTTTGTGCATGAAACCCGGTGGGATGCGTGGCTTGACCCTCTGTTTGACGAGCCGTTGTTCAAAGGCAGCGAGACCCTCGCGACAGAGTTCCGCCTGGTGGACCGTTACAACAACGTGGCGGGCAGCTTCGATTTTTTGGTTTCTAGTGATGCAGGAGTCACGCTCGGTGATTTGAAGACGGTGGGATCTCGCAAGGCCGTCTCTGGCCGGAAGCCTGCAACTCGGCAGCTGGGGGCCTACGCCAAGATGCTCGGCCAGCATTTTCCCAAGATCCGCATTGACCGCTGCGTCACGGTCGTGAGTGGTCCTCAACGCTGCCGCGTAATTACAGAGGACCCGCAAGAGTGCATCGAAGCCTGGGAGGAAGCTTTCGGCGTTTACCGCGCAAAGCGTCCCTCTTTCGACTTCTGACCCTGAAGAGTTGCGGACTAGGACAGGCTCGCGCGCCTTACGCCCCTCGCACCTGATCCGCTGCAGGTCACTTGTCCTTCGCCCGTTTCAGGGTGAAGAACCCAAACCATAGCGATCATCGCCACAGCTGATGGACTGGACCAAGATCTTGAAACAAGGCGGCATCCCTGACCCGCCGGGCTATCACGAGGCTATCGAGGCAGTTAAGTCGAAACCAAAAAAGAAAAAAGCCAAGGGCAAGAAAAAACGTTGACACCCTCTATCGGGTATGCCATCATTCTGCACATGAGTCGCCTACCTCAACACTCATGTCTGATTACAAGTCCCCAAACCGCAGCCCTGGGTTTTATGACCCTGAGCACCGCACCCCCAAAACCAACGGCGTTGTCGTCGCAATCTTTTGCGTGCTTCTCGGCGGTGCCTTTTGGATCAGCCTGACCCAGACCTTGGATGCCCAGCAGCGCCAGCACTGTGAGCAAGGCTGGCAGCCCGCCTGCGAGGCCCTGAAATGATTTCTGACCACGACTATCAAAAATATCAAGAGTCGCTTGTCACCGTCCTGCGTTATCGCGTCGTGATTGATGAGATTGTTGTCAGCGCCAAAAAGTTTGCTGAGTACAACAAGCAAGCAGAGCAAGATGACCCTCAAAGCCCTGAAGATTTTTTTGAAACACCTGACAACAAGTTTGAAGACTGGCAGTGGGGCTCACCTTCTCAGATGTCCAATCCCTCTGATTTTGTTGGCGATATGGGCGAGGGGTATGTCGCCTTCAAAGGTGACGTAACACCCGTGAGCGACGATCTTTTCCCCTGCGATCACAGCTCCTGGGTCCACTCTTGGGGCGAGCCAATCCCATTTGCTTAAACCAGCCGCGAAGCGTCAAAGCAGCGCAAACGCGACCCAGGTCCTGAGCATTACTTTGTCCTGGGCCATCATCTTGAGCACATCGACACTGACGCCAATGCTGGGCAAGCAGCACTTGAGGCCGGAGTTGTAAACACTCAGGAACATGGCCGTCGCGCATCCAGGACAATTCGAGAAGATTTTGGCTGGACTGAAATCGCAATCGACCCAGAGTCTGGCAGACCGATAACCCGCAGAAATCGAATGAGTAACCGCAGCGGCCAAGCTAACAAGCTGACTGCTTTTGGCCTTGAAGTATTTGATAAGCGTTGGAAAGAATGAGGAAAACACTTGCAGAGCTTGAGGGCCAGTGGGTTGCTTTTAGCGGCTGGGAGACAGGATCACGCCACAACCAAACTTGGGTCTGCGTTTCTAAAGCCTATGTGCGAGTTTGGAACAAGGATGATTCAGTGCAGACAGCCGTCAAAAGAAAAGGCGGCTACCGCTTCGATCATCTTTGGCTTACAGGAGACGGCGAGAAAAGTCCGCCGCAAGGTCTCAAAATGTTTGACCGAATTGGTGGAATTGGCATCGTTCGCAAATATCAACGCAATGACGGCACGTTTGACTACACCGTTAAGTCGCCTCGCGGCCGCTACTCAATCGAAGAATTTCTAGATCAATACAATGAAAACTTCGAAAAAAGCTCTCAACAGGAAAGATTAGACCTGCTGCAACAAGCTCTTCGAGTCGTTGAAGCCCATCAAAACGGCTCCGATGACATTGTTTTTGGAATGGCTAAATCTGTCAGCCGTTTCAAAGCAGAGATCTCAGCGCAGGAGTTAGAGATTAGGCGGTCGATTGAAGCAACAGAATCAGCTCTCAAAACAGCAACGATGAACGGCAAGTGCAAGTCACTTGATGTTGTGAGCTTTTCAGCTCGCACTGCCCGCAAGTCAAAAGGTTTTTGATCTTGGGCGGCTCTGCGTAAGTCCCACCTTTCACACAGGACACCATGAAATCCATTGCAATCAGCCTCGACTCTGACCGCTCCGAAAAGCTCACGAAAATCGCAGAGCGTGCCCAAACTGAAGCCCAAAGCGTCTACATCGCTGGCCGTACTTTTCAAGTAGAGCCGCGTAAGCTTTCTGCATCAGCAATCGCCATGGGCCTGCTAAATGCAGCAATCGACGACGCCCACGCCCAGCTCTAGTCTCACGTTCACGGTTTTAGGCAAGCCTGCCCCACAGGGCAGCAAACGCCACGTTGGTCGCGGCGTCATGGTCGAATCCTCCAAGAGGTGCAAGCCATGGCGTCAAGACGTAAGGCATACAGCTCTGGACTTGCGCCCTGAAGGCTGGTATGCCAATATGGATGCAGCGATCGCGCTTTCGGTCGTTTTTGTTTTCGCCAGGCCCAAGAGTCATTTCAGGGCCAACGGTCAACTCAAACCATCAGCCCCTGCACATTGCACGGGTCGGATTGGTGATGTTTCCAAGCTCGTTCGCGCCGTAGAAGATGCCATGACCGGCATCATCTACAACGACGACGCGCAAATCATCAGCCTCATTGCCCACCGCAGATTTGCCAATGACAGAGAACAACCCTGCGCCATCATCACTGTCTCCGCCGTTTCCTAACCTCAGCAACGTCATCACCACAGATGATGTCAGCCAGAAAGGAACCGGCAGCTACAGGGCCGATTACGTCAACTGGTGCCGCGTCTCAAAGCTGCTTTTAGAGCACGCTCCGGGCTGGCGGTTTCACATAGTCCATTCACCTGACGGTGGCCACGTTTGGAAAGCTCCGAACGGAACTGGTTACGTTGTCGGCTGTTTTTCTGGGCCGAATGGTGAGCGAACGCCTGACTTCCCGCAGGCGATCATGGATCACAAGAACAAGCCTGTCGCTTACGAGTCGGTCAACGCTCGCGACGTGACGGACACACATAGGCGCGCACTTGCTGCTTGCGCTGCCTTTACCTTTGGACTGGCCTGGCAACTCTGGGCCAAGGAAGAGGTGGAGAATCCCATGCGCGATTCTGCGCCTGCGGAGTCAAAGCCTGCGGCCAAGATCAAAGGCATCGACGATGGCGATCAACCCTTGAAGCCTGATGATGTGATGATCTGCCTTGGAGAGATCCAGAGCTATTCAAAGATGCAAGATTGCATCAAAGATTTCAGGGCTGCGTTTAACCTACCCAGCACAGCCAAGCTGAACGAGACCTTTACCAAGGTCAAGCATCAGCAGTGGCTAAATGCAAACGCCAGCAAGTATGTCTGAAGAGAAGACGCCACAGGCCCTGCAGGACGACAGGCGTCGTCGCAATCACTTTCAGGTTCGGCTTGATCAACAGCTGTCGGACCAACTGCGCCATTACGCAGAGCAACGCCACCACGGTGTGATCAACATGGCGCTCAACACAATCATCTCCAAATTCTTCAACGGAAAGTAATGCTCAACATCACCGCACACGGCAACCTCGGCAAAGATCCTGAGGTGAAGCAGGTCAAAGACACCCAGGTCGCTGAGTTCAGCCTGGCCTCCCGCACCGGCAAAGACGAGACCACTTGGATCAACTGTGCCGTCTGGGGCACTCGTGCCGACGTGGTTGCCAAGTACCTCTACAAAGGGGCCAAGGTAACCGTGGTTGGATCTGGCAAGCTCCGCACCTACGAGAAGAAAGATGGCAGCGAGGGCAGCTCACTGGAGCTGCGCGTGTCTGACTTCACGCTGCCTGCGAAGGCCGATGCTCCTGGCGAAGGTCAGAGCAAGTCCAACTTCGACTTCTGATAATCGGGGCA
>LUMQ01000412.1_pt1 | contig 11066 bp, 10 predicted proteins | sample 729621 | NCBI WGS metagenome assembly LUMQ01 (sample SAMN03860259, study PRJNA289734) | marine metagenome | biome: seawater column; feature: ocean; material: water; isolation source: Red Sea water column Station 12 - depth 25m | place: Saudi Arabia: Red Sea | collected 2011-10-15 | depth 25 m | reverse complement strand
AATGGAAATAGCAAGAACAGAAATATTTGGTCCAGTTTTATCCGTAATGCCTTTTGAAACGGAGGAAGAAGCTATTGAAATTGCAAACGATACTCCCTATGGATTAACTAACTATATTCAAACCAAAGATAAAGAAAAAGTAAAGAGAGTTGCTAGAAAACTTAGATCGGGAATGGTTGATGTTAATGGTGCTGGTATTGCTGTTGATGCACCTTTTGGTGGATTTAAACATTCGGGGATTGGTAGAGAAGCTGGCGAACATGGTCTAGAAGAGTTTCTAGAGGTTAAATCTGTAGGTGGATGGAGTTAATTAAGAGTAGATTTTTTCTTAATTCCTTCAAGAAATTTTAAACATTTTTTAAGTTCATTAAGTTCAATGAACTCATCAACTTTGTGAGCTTGTTCAATCGAGCCTGGGCCACAAACAACTGTACTGATCCCAATTTCTTGAAACAATCCAGCTTCAGTTCCAAAGGATACTACTTCTCTAGAATTATCACCGGTCAAACTTGAGACTAATTCACATGCTTCTGAATTATCTACACGATCGAAACCTGTAACTTCACCTATTATCTTCTTTATTATTTTTGAACTAGGAAAAACTTTTCTCATCTCTGGTAATAAAACTTCATTTGCATATTCATCTATTTTTTGATTTAGAAAGACACCATCTTCTTTGATGACTGGTCTTGTCTCCCATTCAACCCGACATTTGTCAGCTATTACATTGTGAGCTATACCTCCAAATATTCCTCCAACTTGTAATGTTGAAAAAGGAGGATCAAATATTGAGTCCTTTGGAGCTCTTTTCTTTAATTCTTCCCTAAGCTCGATTAACTTATTTGCATATTTTGATGCAAATTCAACGGCACTTACACCTTTGTGGGGCATCGAGCTATGTCCAGCTAATCCCTCAAAGTAAGTTGTATATTCATAACAACCCTTATGCGCATCTATGATTTTCATTTTTGTAGGTTCACCCACAATACAAATTCCATCTTGAATATTTCTTTTTTTAAGTTCTTTAATTAATATTGGAGCACCCAAGCATGCTGTTTCTTCATCAAATGTAAAAGAAAAATGAATATCTCTATTTAAATCAACTTTAGAAAAAACTGGAGCAAACGCTAAAGTACATGCAATAAATCCCTTCATATCACAGGAACCTCTTCCATAAAGTTTATCTTCTTTTATTATTGCTTTGAAAGGGTCTGTACTCCAACTCTTTGAAACAGGGACTGTATCAGTATGACCAGATAAAATTATTGGTTTAACCCCATTTGATTTTTTTGCTTTTATTGTTGCAAAAAGATTTACTCTTTTTTTTTCATCATCATATGTTTTAAATGAAGTTGCACCTAAATCATTTAGATATTTCTCACAATAATTAATTAAATCATTGTTATCCTCTCCAGAAATAGTTTTAAATCCAATTAAATCAGATAAAATCTTAATAGAATTTTCGTATAATTTATCTAAATTTACTTCTGTACTCATTAGTAATAATTAATATAAATATCTCATTTATGAAAGAACAAATTACTTACGACATATTTGAGAAAATAGACATTAGACTTGGGACAGTACTTTCAGTCAAAAAAAATGAAAAAGCTAGAAAACCATCTTTAGTTGTTGAAGTCGATTTTGGAAAAGAAATAGGTGTTAAAACATCTTCAGCCCAAATCACTCATTTTTATAATGAGGAAAATTTAGTTGGCAAACAAGTGATTGGTGTTTGTAATTTTCCAGAAAAAAATATTGCAGGTGTAAAATCCCAATTTTTACTTTTAGGATCGATAGACTCTGAAGGAAAGGTAACATTAGTACATCCCTCACAAAAAGCAGAGAATGGTTTACCTATAGCATAAGTATGCATCCTGAATTTTTATCTATGGCACTATTTTGGATTGTAGCTGCTTATACACCAGGACCAAATAACGTGGTCGCATCTTACTCTGGTTTTAATTTTGGAATAAGAAAAACAATCCCACACATTTTTGGAGTTACATTTGGATTTACTTCAGTGGTATTTGCTTTGACAATTGGTTTAGTAAATGTTTTTAAATTATTTCCGATTATTCAAACTATTTTGAAATATCTGGGAAGTTTATTTTTAATATACCTAGCCTATAAAATTAGTTTTTCAAAATCTTCTAATGAGAGCAAAAACGAAAATCCAATTTCTTTTTTAGATACTTTTATTTTTCAATTTTTGAACCCAAAAGGTGTTTTGATTGGAATTATTATTGTTTCAACATATGTTGAATATGGAGAAAATTATCTTAATTATGCGACTCAAGTTGTTTTATTTGCCTTTATAGTATCTTTATCAAGCATTACCTTTTGGACATTTGTTGGTAAATATCTTAGAAAATTTGCGACAAATGAGAAATTTATTAAATACTTTAATTATGTTATGTCAGTGCTTCTTCTTTTGAGCATAATTACATTTTATATATAAGATATGAAACCAGGAAATAAAAATTCTTACAAATCATTATCTGACCTAGAGGTTAACGGTAAAAATTATAAATATTATTCATTAAAAAAAGCTGAATTAAATGGTTTAGAAGGTATTTCAAAATTACCAAAGTCATTAAAAGTTTTATTGGAAAATTTACTTAGGTATGAGGATGATATATCAGTTAATAAAAAACAAATAGAAGCAGTAAAAAACTGGGTTGATACAAAAAAATCAAAAACCGAAATAGCTTACAGACCAGCCAGAGTTTTACTCCAAGATTATACAGGGATACCAGCAGTGGCTGATTTAGCTGCTATGAGAGAAGCTGTAAAAGAAAAAAATAAAGATCCAAATACAATTAACCCATTATCTGCAGTCGATTTAGTTATTGATCACTCTGTTCAAGTTGATCAATCAGCCAAAAAAGATTCATTTGAAAAGAATGTAGATATCGAATTTAAAAGAAATGGTGAAAGATATTCCTTTTTAAAATGGGGTCAAAGCGCTTTCAACAATTTTAGAATTGTTCCTCCAGGAACTGGTATCTGTCACCAGGTTAATTTAGAGTATTTATCAAAAGTAGTTTGGTCAGAAGAATACAAAGGAGAAAAATATTTATTCCCTGATACTCTTGTTGGAACAGACAGTCATACAACTATGGTCAATGGCTTATCAGTTTTAGGCTGGGGTGTTGGTGGAATTGAAGCTGAGGCGGGCATGTTGGGACAACCTATTTCAATGTTAATCCCTGAAGTCATTGGATTTGAGGTAACAAAAAAAATGCCAGAGGGCACAACTGCTACAGACTTAGTTTTAACAGTTGTTAAAATGCTTAGAGACAAAGGAGTAGTTGGGAAATTTGTCGAGTTCTACGGTGAGGGATTAAAAAATTTAACTTTAGCAGATAGAGCAACAATTGCTAACATGGCACCTGAGTATGGAGCTACATGTGGATTCTTTCCAATAGATGAAGAAACTTTAAAATATTTAGAATTTTCTGGAAGAGATAAAGAAACAGTCACGATTGTTGAAAAGTATGCAAAGGAACAAGGTTTGTGGGCAAGTGATGAAATTGAATTTACTGACAAAATCTCTTTAGATATGTCCACCGTAGTTCCAACAATTTCAGGCCCTAAAAGACCACAAGATAAAGTTCTTTTAACTGACGCATCAAGCAATTTTAAAAAAGTTTTTAAAGAAGCTACAGATAAAAATGATTATAAAATTTCTAAGGTAAAAGATACAGATTATGAAATTAAAGATGGTTCAATACTAATTGCAGCAATTACATCATGTACGAACACTTCTAATCCAAATGTTCTTATTGGAGCTGGACTATTAGCTAAAAAAGCTGTTGAGTTAGGATTAAACGTTAAACCATGGGTTAAAACATCTCTAGCTCCTGGGTCTCAAGTAGTAACTGATTACTTAGAGAAAGCTGGTCTTAATACTTACTTAGATCAACTGGGATTTAATTTGGTTGGATATGGTTGTACAACTTGCATTGGTAATTCAGGTCCATTAGCAGAAAATATAGTAGATGCTATTCAAAAAGAAAATTTATATGCAGTCTCTGTTTTGTCTGGTAACAGAAACTTTGAAGGAAGAATTTCTCCTCATATTAAAGCAAATTATCTAGCATCTCCTCCACTTGTTGTAGCTTACGCACTTGCAGGTCATATGGAATTCGACTTATTCAAAGACTCATTTGGAAAAGATAAAAATGGTAAAGATGTATTTTTAAAAGATATCTGGCCTTCAAATAAAGAAATAGAGGATACTTTGAAGGACTCTCTTAATGCAGATATGTTTGTTAAAAGATATTCAAATGTTTCAGAGGGACCAAAACAATGGCAAGAAATCAAAACAGAAAAAAGCAGTATTTATAACTGGGATGAAGGTTCCACATATGTAAAAAAACCTCCCTTTTTTGATAATTTACCTGACAAGCCAGAAGGATTTAAATCAATTAAAGATGCAAGACCACTTTTAATATTAGGAGATATGGTTACTACAGATCACATATCTCCAGCTGGCAATATTCAAAAAGATAGTCCAACAGGAGATTATTTTATGAAAAATCAAATTCAGCAGAAAGATTTTAATTCCTATGGATCTAGGAGAGGAAATCATGAGGTCATGATGAGAGGAACATTCGCTAATATTAGAATTAGAAATGAAATGGCTCCTGGTACTGAGGGAGGATATACCAAATTATATCCTGAAGGAAAAGTGATGACAGTTTATGATGCTGTTGTTGAATATAAAAAAAGAGGAACAGATTTGATTGTGGTTGGTGGTAAAGAATATGGAACTGGCTCCTCAAGAGATTGGGCAGCAAAGGGAACAAAATTATTAGGTATAAAAGTTGTTTTGGCAGAAAGCTTTGAGAGAATACACAGATCTAATTTGATAGGAATGGGAATTTTGCCTTTACAATTTTTAGGAGATATGAATAGGAAAAATTTAGATTTAAGTGGCTCTGAATTATTAAGTGTTATTGATATAGAAAAAGGAATAAATCCTTCAGATAAAGTAAAGTTGGAAATTAAATATTTATCAGGCGATATAAAAATAATAGAAACTTTATGCAGAATAGATACAAAAAATGAATTAGAGTATTATAAAAACGGGGGCATATTACAATATGTACTTAGAAATATGATCTAAAATGGATGAAGATTTAACGATAATAAATTCAAATACTAGAAAAGAAAAAATTAAAAATTTTTTAGTTACAAATAAAAAAATAATATCGTATTTTTTAACCTTTATATTAATTTTGATATTTATCTTTTTTGGATATCAAAGTTATAGCAAGTCAAAAATAAAAAATATATCTGATGAATACAATTCTGCTATTATCGAATATTCTCAAAGTAATAAAGATAAAACAAAGAATATATTAGTTAATATTGTAAATAAAAAAAATCCAACTTATTCTCCACTCTCATTATATTTTATTATAGATAATAAATTAATTGAAAACAAAAAGGATATTAATGACTTATTTGATATTCTAATTGATAAAACGTCACTTGATGATGAAATAAGATATTTAATTATTTATAAAAAAAGCCTTTTTAATGCTGATAGTAGTTCTGAAAATGAATTGTTAAAAATGTTAGATCCAATAATAAAATCAAATAGTATTTGGAAATCTCATGCTTTATACTTAATGGCTGAGTTTTTTTATAATAAGAAACAGAATCAAAAAGCAAAAGAATTTTTTGAAAAAATAATAGTTCTTGAAAATTCAAATATAGACATATTAAGAGAAACTCAAGTAAGACTTAATAGAGATTTAAGTGATTAAGTATATTTTTTTAATTTTATTAGTATTTATTAATAATTGTTCATTCAATTCAAATTCAAAATTTTGGACAAAAGAAAAAAAAGTGGAACAGTTGTCTAAAAATGTTAAAAAAATATTTGAGGATGAAAAAGTAATTAGTAAAGAATTTAATGAGAATATAACTGTAAAGATACCCAAAAATATTTCAAATAATTTTAATCAATTATCTAATAATTTAGAAATTAAAAATTTAAATTTTAATATAAAAAAAACATCAAAATTTAAATTTTCAAAAATTGAAAATTTCAATTATTTTGAACCAGAGTTAGTTTTTGATGGAAACAATTTTATTTATTTTGATGATAAGGGAAATATACTCAAATTTGGTAGAGATTTTCAAATTATTTGGAAAAAGAATTTTTATTCTAAACAAGAAAAAAAGAACAAACCAATTTTATCTTTTGCTATCGCAAATAATACTTTGATTATTTTTGACAATCTCTCAAAACTTTATGCAGTAGATTTAGTTACTGGTAATTTGATTTGGTCAAAAAATAATAAAAATCCGTTTAATTCTCAAATAAAAGTTTTTGATAATAAAATTTATGCAATTGATATGAGCAATATTTTAAGATGTTATTCATTGTTAGATGGATCTGAAATATGGCAATTTAAAAGTGAGGATACTTTTTTAAAATCAACAAAAAGAAACTCTTTAATAATTAGAAATGAAAAAGTCTTCTTTAATAACTCAATGGGAGATATAACTGCAGTTGATGCAAAAAATGGTTCATTATTATGGCAAATTCCAACTCAAAGTAGTCTAATTTACGAAAATGCATTTAGTTTAGTAATGTCTGATTTGGTCTCAGATAATAAAAATATTATATTTTCAAACAATCGAAATGAGTTTTATTCTTTAAATTTGGTTAACGGTTTTTTGAATTGGAAACAAAAGATAAACTCGAGTGTTAGACCAATTTTTTATGATCAATTTATATTTACAATCTCTGATGAAGGATATTTTTTTGTAATAGATGGTAAAAGTGGAAATGTGATAAGAATTACAGATATATTTAATATTTTTGGAAAAAATAAAAGAGAAAATATTAAACCAATTGGTTTTGTTGCAACATTAAATAAGTTAATATTATCCACAAGTAATGGTCGAGTTATCGTGATAGATATTAAAAGTGGCAAAGTAGACTCAATTTTTAAAATAGATAATGAAAAGATTTCTAGACCTTTTATTTTTGATAATAAGATTATCTTAGTTAAAAATGATTCAATTATTAGATTAAATTAAATGATACTCAAATTTTTGGAAAAAATGGGACGAAAAAAGGTTGTTTTAGATAGAGGTCCTTCACACCCAAAGTTTGATCAGGCAAAACCTTGGATGAATCGTTACTATGTTTTGTTTAGACATAGACCAAAGTGGTTTCCTTTTAATATCTTAATACATGAAATGTTAGCTGACGATCATGGAGAAGGAGTTCATAATCATACATTTCCTTATATGACTATAATTTTAAGAGGAGGATACTGGGAAACTTTAAGTTCAGGTAAATATTGGCGAGCGCCAGGATATATAGGATTTAGATCAGCAAATAATCTACATAGAGTTGATCTCAAACCAGGCACTAAGCCTTTGACACTTTTTATAGCTGGCCCATTTGGTCTTAGAAAAGGCCCAAGATCAGAATATGGTATTGATTTTAAAACAAAAAAGAATTGATGGCCAAAAATCTTGAAGAAAAATTCAAACTTTATTGCAATAGTGAAAATCTAGAAATTAATCAAAATCAAATAATAGTTATTAAAAAATTACAAGATTATTTTAATAAAAATTTTAAAAAACCTTTTTTTAATTTCCTTTCAAAACAAGACTCTAAAAAAGCTTTTTATATATTTGGTGATGTAGGAGTTGGAAAAACAATGATTTTAGATTTTTTTTATAATTCTTTAAATGAAAAAAAAAAGAGAAATCATTTCAATGAATTTATGTTAAATTTTCATAATTTTGCCCACGATAAAAAAGATAAAGGTAATGAAAATATAATAGATTTATTTGTAAAAAACATAAAATCAAAGTTTTCATTAATTTACTTTGATGAGTTTCAAGTAACAAATATTGTTGATGCCATGATATTGGGAAAATTGTTTCAAAAAATATTTGATGAAAACTTAAAGATTATTGTTACTTCTAACACTAAAATATCAGAGTTATATAAAGATGGTCTTCAAAGAGATCAATTTAAACCTTTTATAAAAATTATGGAAAAAAATTCAATTGAACATGAACTTATAATTAGTGATGATTATCGCAAAACTTCAGAAAATAAGCAACAAAGATATTTTTTTCCTTTAAATCAAGAAACTAATTTTAGGATTAATAAATTTTCAAGAATTATTACAAAAAATAAAAATTTATCCTCTGAAAGTTTAGAAATTAAGGGCAGAATATTTGAGATTAAGAAATTTTATGAAGGAATTTCAAGATTTAATTTTCAAGAATTATGTAACAAAAATTTAGGAGCTGAAGATTATTTAGAAATTTCAAAAAAATCAAAGTTTATTATTATTGAAGAAATTCCATCGTTTAATGATATAAATTCTAATCAACAGCAAAGATTTATTACTCTAATAGATATTATATACGATAGAAACATCAGTATTGCTGTGACTGCAGAAAAAAGTTTAGAAAAGTTAACCAGTTCGAGATCATTAGAAAAACCATTTAAACGTACAATTAGTCGTTTATATGAGTTAACCTCAAAAGATTACCAACTATGAAACAAAAATTTTTAGATCTTCAAATAAATACCAAAGGTCAAAAGTTATACGAGTTTACCGATCAAACAATTGAATGGATAGAAAAAAACAACTTACAAAATGGTGTCTTAAACTTAAGCATTCAACATACAAGTGCATCTTTGATTGTTCAAGAAAATGCAGATCCTGATGTTCAAACTGATTTGATTAATTATTTTGATAGATTAGCTCCAATGGATAATAATTTATACACTCACACTACTGAAGGTAAAGACGATATGCCTGCACATATTAAATCCTCATTAACAAATAATCAAATCTCGTTAAGCATTAGAGGTGGCAAACTTCTATTGGGAACATGGCAAGGAATATATTTATTTGAACACAGGCTAGAGCCACAAAAAAGAATTGTAATTCATCATTTTTTAGGCGAGATTTAATTTTTTTTTAAACTTTGAAAAGCTTTAAGAGCAGCAGCACGAGCTTCTTCATGTATTACAATTGGTTTAGGATAATCTTTTCCTACAATTGTTTTAATTGCTTCTTGGTATTTAGTTTCCATCTCCCAAGGTTTATGTATAAATTTTTTTGGGACTTTTTCTAATTCTGGAACCCATCTTTTGACATACAAGCCTTCTTTATCAAACTTTTCACCTTGAAGAATTGGATTAAATATCCTGAAATAAGGTGCAGCATCTGCTCCACAACCAGCAACCCATTGCCACTGAGCAATATTATTTGCTTTATTAAAATCAAGTAAACAATTTCTGAAATGTTTTTCTCCTTCAGTCCAATTTATTCTTAAATGTTTTACTAAAAAAGATCCAACAACCATTCTTATTCTATTATGCATCCATCCTGTTTCGTAGAGCTCTCTCATGCCAGCATCCACAATTGGATAACCTGTCATACCTGTTTTCCATGCTTTTAAAAACCTTTCATTTTTGACCCAGGGAAATTTATCAAATTCTTTTCTGTAGTTTCCTTTTAAGAATTCTGGGAAATAATTAATTAGGCTGTGTGAAAATTCTCGCCATCCTAATTCATTAATATACTTTCTATAACCAATCCCTTTAGATTTTATTTCACTGCATTTTTTCCAAATTGTTACAACATGAATTTGTCCATGTTTAATGTATGGAGACAATCTAGATGTACCTTTAACTGATGGATAATCTCTTGCAGTTCCGTAATCTTTTATTCTATTTTCAATCAAATTATTAAGAGTTTTTTTAGACTCCTTTTCAGAAACATTCCAATAATTTTCAAATTTTTTGTACCAATTTTTTTTTGGTAAAATTTTTTTTGGTTCTATGCAATTTTTAAATAGAGATATCATTTTTGATTTTTTTTTAACTGCATAATTTTTACTTGGAGGTAGACCTAAAAATTTTTGTTCTGCATTTCTCCAAAAAGGAGTAAATACTTTAAAGGGGGTTCCGTCATTTTTGGTTATTTCTTGAAATTCATTTAAAATATTTCCTTTGAAATATTTAAATTCAATCTCATTTTTAATAAAGATATCTCTTATTTTTTTTCCTTTTGCAATTACATCTGGTTCATAAATCTTATTCCAATATATAGAAACGTCATCATTTTTTTTTATTTTTGAAAAAACTTCTAGTTCATCACCCTCTAATATTTGAAGATTAATTTTATATTTTGTTAACTCTAATTTGAACTCTGCTAAAGATTGAGAAAGCCACCATTTTTGTGCCTCTCTTTTATTATCATAATCTTTTTTGTTATAGATATATAAAGCAATTACATTGTCATGATTTTGAGTAGCATATGAAAGAGCAGGATTATGTTCTATCCTAAAATCTTCTCTTATCCATGTAATTGCATTTTTTGTCATTGAAAATTTATTTTCTACCTTTAGATAGCAGTTGTTTGTAAAGTTTTACATCTGCATTTCCTTCGCATCCTATTACTAAAATATTTGAATTTTTGTTAAGATTGAGGAGTTTTTTTGCTTTATTACTGTTGCATATTCCAATCAAAGCAATAACTCCTGGAGCAGCACATTCACCACCTATGATAGAAGTTTTACTAAATTTTTTATCTTTTAGTCCAGCTACAGTTTTAGCTATATTTTTATCAGAAATTGAAACACAACAATTAGATGTTTTTTTAAGCACTTGCCATGGAACAAGAGACATTTCATTGCATGACATTCCTCCCATAATACTTTCTTTTTTAATTTTAATTTTTTTTAACTTGTTACCCTTTATACTTTGAAGCACACAATCTGCTCTATCTGGTTCAACTATGATTATTTTAGGTATTCTTTTGAAATATTGAGCTACACCCAAAATTGCACCAGAGGCCATACCTCCCACGCCCGCTTGAAGAAAAATATGAGTAATGTATTGGTCCGTTTGATTTGATATTTCTTTAATCATAACTGAATATCCAGCCATTGTTAATTTAGGTACATTTTCATAATTTTCCCAAGCTACATCTTGAACAATCTCCCATCCATTTTTATTTGATTGATTTATACATTCCTCCAATGATTTTTCATAATTA
>LUMQ01001659.1_pt1 | contig 11068 bp, 10 predicted proteins | sample 729621 | NCBI WGS metagenome assembly LUMQ01 (sample SAMN03860259, study PRJNA289734) | marine metagenome | biome: seawater column; feature: ocean; material: water; isolation source: Red Sea water column Station 12 - depth 25m | place: Saudi Arabia: Red Sea | collected 2011-10-15 | depth 25 m | reverse complement strand
GGCTACTTGTTTAGTGCTTCTTTCTATATTTTTATTAACTACAGTTGAGCTACTGAGAAGAAGGTCTGAAAAACTCAGAGGTATTAAAGCTCGATAGAACAGTGAAGAACATTGCTGTTATTGGTGCTGGCATAGTTGGTATATGTAGCGCATATTTTTTAAAAAAATCTGGATTTAATGTAACTTTAATTGATAGGGAGCAGCCTGGCTCAATGACAAGTTTTGGGCATGCTTGTACTTTTGCAGACTATGCAAATGTTCCTGTCAATTATCCTGGATTGATCTGGGATATACCATCAATGCTTTTAAGAAAAGATGGACCTTTGGCAGTTGATTTTTTTTATATTTTAAAGAACTTGCCTTGGGCAATAAGTTTTTTAAAAAACTGTAAAAAAGAAAAAGTTAATGAAATAGCAAACTCTCTCACCAACCTATTAAAGCACTCACAAATATCTTACGATGAAATTTTTCAAGATGTAAATGTAAAAGAATACATTAGCTATGAAGAAAATCTTTATCTTTTTGATTCAAAAAAATCTTATGAAAATTATGAATACGCAAACATTATTAGAAAAAATAATAACGTTAAAGTAAGAAATTTAAATAAAGATGAAGTTAAAGAATTAGAACCAAATTTAGCTGATGTTTATTATTCTGGGCAAGTCTTCACTGGATCAAGACACACAACAAATCCATTAGCAATAAGTACTAAGATTTTTAAAAAGTTTTTAGAACTAGGCGGTGTTTATATAAATCAAAATATAAAAAATTTAACACAGAAAGAAAAAAATATAGAATTATTTTTAGAAAATAAAAAACTTAAATTTGATAAAATAATTGTAAGTGCTGGTGCTTGGTCCAATCAAATTGCAAATAAGCTTGGAGATAAATTCCCTCTTGATACCGAAAGAGGGTATCACCTTTTATTTGAAACCGAAGAGAAGTTAATAAATCGTCCCGTTGCTTGGTCTGAGTCTGGATTTTACTTAATACAAATTCATGATGGTATAAGAGCTGCTGGTACAGTTGAAATAGCAGGTTTAAATAAACCACCCAATAAAAAACGTCTTGAAATGATAGAGAGACAATCAAGAAAGGTTTTGCCCCAATTAAAAGAAGTAAGATCAACATGGATGGGTAGAAGGCCTACCTTACCAGACTCATTACCTGTTATTGGAAAGTCTCGCAAAAATAATAATGTCATTTATGCATTTGGACATCAACATATTGGCTGGACTTTAGGAGCTGTTACAGGAAAAATTATTGATAGTTTATCAAAAGATCAACTGCCGAATATAGATATTAGCGCTTATTCTCCTGGCCGATTTTAACCTAAACTAATTCCAACATTTTTGACTTGAAGATAAGATTTAAGTCCATCCACTCCTTTTTCACGGCTATATCCTGATTGTTTATAACCTCCAAAAGGTGTTGCATGATTTCCAGTGAACCATTTATTTACATATACTTGACCAGCTTCTAATTTGCTTGCAGTCCAAGATGCTTTTTTTAGATCTTTTGTAAAAACACCAGCGCCTAAACCATACTCAGTATCATTCGCAATATCAATTGCTTCTTCTTGATCTTCATATTCAAGAACTGATAGTACTGGACCAAAAATTTCTTCTCTGGCTACAGTCATACTTTGTTTAACATTGTTTAGAACTGTTGGTTCCATAAAATATCCTTCACGTTCTAATCTTTTTCCACCATATGCTGCTTCTGCTCCTTCTTGGATTCCTGATCTTGCATAACCTTCAACTTTTTGAAGCTGATTTTCTGATATAACTGGAGTTAGGTCTGTATCTTTTTCTATACCAGGTCCAATTTTTAAAGATTTACTCATATCAACAAGCTTATCTACTAATTCATCTTTGATTGATTTATGAACTACCAATCTAGACATCGCTGTACAAATTTGTCCTGCAACACTAAATATTCCTGAACGTGCACTCTCTAAAACTTCATTTAGATCTGCGTCAGGGTAAACTATACCAGCTGACTTACCACCTAATTCAACTACAGCAGGTATAGCTTTGTCAGCACAAGCATGAAGTATCTTTTTTCCAGTTGCGACTGAACCTGTAAATACTACGTGATTTACATCTTCATGAGATACAAGATAAGATCCTGCCTCATTCCCATATCCACAAATTATGTTTATTAATCCTTCAGGTACTCCAGCATTTTGTATTGCTTTAGCAAAAACTGTTGCTGACAAGGGGGTTAATTCTGCAGTTTTAATAATTGTTGAATTTCCTGTAGCAAAAGAACATGACAGTGATCTTCCAATCATTGATAATGGAAAATTCCATGGAACAACATGTGCTGATACACCAAATGGTTCTAAAACTGTGTAATCAAAAACATTTTTTGCAACAGGTATTGTTTTACCCTCAAGTTTATCTGTTAAGCCTGCATAATAATCAAACATATCTGCTACATCATTGAATTCTTTAATTGCAGAAGCAATATTTTTTCCATTTTCATAACAAAGAAGTTCACCACCTTCTTTTGAAACCTTTCTTGTCTCTTCTGCAATTTTTCTCATTAGTTTCGCTCTTGAAAGTAAAGGCATATCTACAAGTACTCTGCTGTTATAAGAATTTTTAGCTGCTTCAACCGCAAGATCAACTTCATTTTTTTTTGCACATGAAATTTCACCAATGATTTTACCATTTGAAGGATCATCAACCTTTATTGTTTCTTTGGACTCACTTTCAATCCATTTATTATTTATAAAATTCTTATATTTTTCCATTTTCTGCGTTTTTTAATCAATTATTTTTGTTTCATTCTTTATCATTTAGGATATGAAAATGATACAAATTTAATTTTAAGAAACATGAGTATTACATTTAATCAGTTAAAAAAACTAATAACAAAAAAAGAAATAGATACAGTTTTAGTTTGTGTATCAGATATGCAAGGTAGACTAAATGGTAAAAGAGTTACTGGAAAAGCTTTTATTGATTATGTCTATAAAGAAACGCATATGTGCGATTATCTCTATACCGTCGATATGGATATGTTTACTGTACCCGGATATAAATCTTCTTCATGGGAAACGGGTTATGGAGATATGACTGTAATTCCAGATCTCAAAACGATAAAGATAGCAAATTGGTTAAATAAAACAGCTATAGTAATATGTGATTGTTTAGACCATTCAGGAAAAAAACCACTTATTCATTCAACAAGACAGATATTAAAAGATGTTTTAGCTAAGGCGGACAAAATGGGATTTCAATCTATGGTTGGTTCAGAATTAGAATTTTTTCTTTTCAATCAAACTTATGAAGAAATTCATAATAATAATTATACTAAACTTAAAGAGTCTTCTTGGTATATTGAAGATTACATGATTTTCCAAACTACGAAAGAAGAGGATGTGATGCAGGAATTAAGAAATTCTCTTTTAGATAGTGGAATTTATGTAGAATGTTCAAAGGGTGAAGCAGCTCCAGGACAAGAAGAAATTAATGTTGTTTTTTCAGATGCATTAAACATGGCTGACAATCATATTTTAATTAAAAATGCGACAAAAGAAATTGCTTATAAACATAACAAAGCCGTAACCTTTATGGCTAAATATAACAAAGAAGTTTGTGGAAGTTCATGTCATATTCATAACTCTTTATTCGATAAGAAAACAAAGAAAAATATTTTTTATAACCCTAAGGATAAATATGGAATGTCTGATATTTTTAAAAGTTATCTTGCGGGACAAATAAAATTATTACCAGATATTTCAATTTTTTTAGCACCAAATATTAATTCTTATAAAAGATTTCAAGATGGATCATTTGCTCCTACAAAATCTGTTTGGGGCATTGATAATCGTACTGCTGGGTTTAGACTAGCTGGTCATGGATCATCCATAAGAATTGAATGTCGAGTCCCAGGAGCGGATGTGAATCCTTATCTTTCTTTTGCAGCTTTAGTTGGTGCTGGTTTATACGGTATTAAAAATAAACTTAAATTAGATAAACCTTATTCAGGGAATATTTATGAGAAAAAAGTAAATGAAGTTCCTAAAACACTTAACGAAGCAATCCAACTTGCTAAAAAATCTAAATTTTTAAAAGAGATATTTCCACAAGATGTACTTGATCATTATATCCATGCTGCTGAATGGGAGCAAAAAGATTATGATGGTTCAGTTAATGATTGGCAATTACGAAGATATTTCGAACGAGGCTAATTTTACTAAATGTTTGAGACTATTACTCCAATAGACAACTCCGTCTTAGTTAAAAGAGAATATGCAACAGAAGAAGATATTGAAAAAAGTCTCAGCAATTCCTATTCTGTAAGAGAACATTGGAAAAATATATCTCTAGAAGAAAGAAAAAAGTCAGTTTTAAATTTTGTAGAAATATTTTTAAAAAATAAGGATGTTTCTAGTAATTTATGTAAGCAAATAGGCAGACCTATAGCACAGTGCCCAGGAGAGATGCGAGGTTTTGAAGAAAGAGCTCGTTATATGATTGATAATGCTGATAGAGCATTATCAAGAGTTGTTTCAGTTAAAAATGATGAATTTGATAATTATATAAAAAAAGAACCACTAGGCACTATAAAATATTTTTCAGTATTTACATTTAGATCATGATCAAACATCAAGAATAATTTCAGATTCAAGAATTAATCATGTTTTATTTACAGGTTCTGTAAGTGGCGGAAAACAAATAAAAAAATCTATAGGCACCAGATTTATTGGAGCTGGTTTAGAGTTAGGTGGAAAAGATCCTGCTTATGTTAGAGCTGATTGTGACTTAGATCATGCTGTTGAAAATTTAGTTGATGGATCATACTTCAATTCTGGTCAATCTTGTTGTGGTATCGAAAGAATTTATGTTGATAAAAAAATATACAATACATTTGTAGAAAAATTTAAAGATGTAACTGAGAAATATATTTTAGGAAATCCACTAGAGATGGAGACAAATTTAGGTCCAGTAGTGAAGCAATCTGCTGCAAATTATATTAGATCTGAAGTTAACAACGCAATTAGTCAAGGTGGAAAGAATATTATAGATAACAAAAAATTTAATTTAGATGATGGTAATAATTGTTATGTAAGCCCAAGTGCACTTATTAATGTCGATCATTCGATGAAATATATGATGGAAGAAATATTTGGTCCTTCAGTTGGAATAATGAAAGTAGAAAATGAAAATGAAGCTTTATCTCTAATGAATGATAGTTCTTATGGGTTAACAGCAAGTATTTGGACAAATGATAAGTCTTTTGCAGAAAATTTTGGAAAAAATGTTGAGACAGGAACTTTTTTTATGAATAGATGTGATTACTTAGATCCCGGCTTAGCATGGACCGGTGTAAAAGATACTGGAATTGGCGTTACTTTATCTGTTCTAGGATTTGATCATTTAACAAGAGCAAAAAGCTATCATATAAGAAATATTTAAGATTATGGAAAATATTAATTGGAATTATCCTACTACAATCTGGTTTGGTGTTGATAGAATAAAAGAAATACAAAAAGCCTGTGAAGAATTAAATATTCAAAAACCATTAATTGTTACTGATAATGGAATTTTAAAAACAAACATTATTAATAAGTTAAATGATTGTTTAGATAAACAGGCAATTGTTTATAGTGATGTTAAATCAAATCCTACAGGTAAGAATGTTGAAGATGGTGTTAAAGCATTTAATGAAAATAAACATGATGGAGTAATAGCTGTTGGTGGAGGCTCGGGTATGGATACAGGAAAGGCAATTGCATTCATGGCTAAGCAAGAAAGACCAATCTGGGATTTTGAAGATATTGGTGACTGGTGGACTAGAGCTAATGCAGATTCAATTTTTCCTATAATTGCTCTACCTACTACAGCTGGAACAGGTTCTGAAACTGGAAGAGCGTCAGTCTTTACTAACGAACAAACACAAGAAAAAAAAATAATTTTCCATCCAAAAATGCTTCCATCAATTGTTATCCTTGATCCAAATTTGACAATTCCACTTCCTGCAAATCTAACAGCCTTTACAGGAATGGATGCGCTAGCTCATTGCTTAGAAGCATATTTGTCGAATATTTTTCATCCTTATTCACAAGGTATTGCATTAGAGGGCATTAGATTAGTAAAAAATAATCTTGTTCTTGCTTTTAATGATGGATCAAATCTAGAAGCTAGATCGCATATGCTAGCATCTTCATCTATGGGCTCAATAGCTTTTCAAAAGGGTTTAGGTGCTATCCATTCTTTAAGTCATCCTGTTGGTGCAATTTATAATACACATCATGGATTAACCAATGCAGTATTTATGCCATATGTTTTACAATATAATAAAAAAGGAATTGAAGAAAAAATTATTGATATTTCAAGATATATAAATTTAAAATCAGCAACATTTAATAATTTTATGGATTGGATTTTAGAGCTTAGATCTAATTTAAATATTCCTCATACTTTAAGTGAAATAATTGATGATGACAAAAATTTAGAAAAAATGAGTTTAATGGCTTTTAATGATCCATCAACAAGTACAAATCCTATACCAGTTAACGCAGAAGATTTTTTAAAAATGTATATTAACGCCTTTAAAGGTGATTTATAAATTTATAGCGTTGCTCCAATTATCCAAGGATTAAATTCATCATCACCATAATCATTTATTTCACTCTTTGATTTTTCACCTGATGCAACTGAAATTATTTTATCAAATATTTCTTTGCCAACTTCATTAACGCTTGCAACGTTATCCATAATAGTACCAGCATTGATGTCCATATCTTCACTAAGTTTATTATACATATTTGTATTTGTTGCTATTTTAATACTTGGAGTGGGTTTAAATCCAAAGCACGAACCTCGACCAGTAGTAAAACAAATAACATTAGCGCCAGAAGCAACTTGACCAGTTACAGATACAGGATCGTAACCTGGAGAATTCATAAAGTTAAAACCTTTGGTTTTTACCTGTTCAGCATAATCGAGAACATCAACCATATTTCTATTTCCAGCTTTGGATACTGCACCTAATGACTTTTCCAGAATTGTAGTTAAACCTCCTTTTTTATTACCAGGACTTGGATTATTATCTAATGTGCTATCGTTGCTAGCAACATATTTTTTCCACCATTCAATTTGTTTATTTAGTTTTTCTATATTTTTTTCGTTTGATGATTTTTCAAATAATAAATGTTCTGCTCCATATATTTCTGGAGTCTCTGATAGTAATGTTGTTCCACCATGATCAATAATCATATCTGAAGCAAAGCCTAGTGCAGGATTTGCAGTTATCCCAGAATACGAATCTGAACCACCACATTGCAAAGCAACTGTTAGTTCTGAAATGGGTATATTTGTTCTAGAAATACTATTAATTTCATTTAGTTGATTAATAATTTTTGAAGTTACTTTCGTTATTATTTCATTTGTTCCACCTTCATCTTGAATATTCAAATATTCAATATTTCTTTTTTCCTGATCATTGTTGTACAAACTTATTTGGGCACATTCGCATCCAAGTCCAATAACAAAAACTTTTCCAAAATTAGGATGAATTTTAAAACCTTCAATAGTTCTGTTAAATACATTCATGGCATATCCAGAAGTATTCATCCCACAACCTGATGAATGTTTTAAACAAACTGCACCATCAATGTTATCAAAATTATTATCTTTTAAATAATTATTTATTTTATCAGATATTTTTTTAACAACTGTTGCTGAACAATTAACTGTACTAATTAAACCTATATAATTCCTAGTACCTGATGATCCATTATTCCTTTTAAAGCCTTTAAAGTATTCTGTTTTTTCACTTTTATTAATATCATTTCTAATATCTTTACGGATATATTCTCTTTTGAATTCACTATATCCCATATTATGGGAATGTACATGTTCACCAGGTTCTATATTTTTATTTGAGATTCCTATTATCTGACCATACTTAAAAATAAAATCACCACTTTTAATTTTTTTTAAAGAAATTTTATGGCCATAAGGAATATTATTTATAGATTTAATTCCATAATTTATATTAATATTCTGAGGAATATCCATTGGAGCAATTCCAATATTATCTTTTTCATTTAATTTGATTATGTTAAACATAACTTAGATTAATATATCATAATTATCAAAAAAAATTAAAAACAAATATGATATTGATAGTCTATTTGTAAAATGTGATTTAAAAAATATAGAACAACTTAAAAGTTCATTAGAGAAAGTAAAAAAAGAAATTGGGCCAATTTCAATTCTGGTAAATAATGCAGCAAATGATGAGAGACATGATCTAGATAGTGTCACCCCTGAATATTGGGATGATAGAATGAATATTAATTTAAGACATTATTTTTTTGCAACCCAAGCTGTCTATAAAGACATGAAAGATTTAGGAAAAGGTTCTGTTGTAAATATAGGTAGTTTTTCATGGATGATTTCTCAAGGCGGTATGCCTGGATATACCACTGCAAAATCTGCTATTATGGGATTAACAAGAACTTTAGCAAGAGATTTAGGTGTCTATAACATTAGAGTAAATTGTATTGTTCCTGGTTGGATCATTACGGAGAGGCAAAAAAAATTATGGCTTACTCCAGAAATTAAAAAAACTCAACTTGAGAGACAATGTATTAAGAGAATGCTTATGCCTGAAGATATATCAAAGCCAGTTTTGTTTTTTGCATCCGATCAAAGTTCTGGTTGTACCGCACAAAATTATGTAATTGATGGTGGCATAGTTAATTAATGAAAAAAAAATCCAAAATTGCTTTTGGTAGATTAGACTTACTTAGAAATGATACTTTAAATAATAAAAATAAAATTAGAATTGGTTTTATTGGTGGAGGTCCTAATTCATTTATTGGATACACTCATAGGTTATCAGCAAGATTTGATAATAAATTTGAATTTGTTGCTGGAATATTTTCAAAAGATAAAAAAAAATCTAAATCTTTTGGTTCTTCATTAGGATTAGCTGATGATTGATGGTATTCAAGCGCTTGGAATAATGACTCCATCGGGTGATCATTATAAGATAGCAAAAGCATTTATTGAAAAAGGAATACATATTATTTGTGACAAGCCTTTAACCGCAACGGTTGAGGATGCTGTTAAATTAAAAAAAGTAATTTTAAAAAATAAAATTGTATTTGCATTAACACACAATTACTCAAGCTATCCAATGCTACGAGAGGCAAAAAATATTATTTCAAATCATAAATTAGGAAAAATCAATTTAATAAATGTTGAGTACCCCCAAGGTTATACAGTCGGAGTAAAAAAGAAAGATGAAAAAAGAACATTAAAATGGAGACTAGATAAAAAACAATCTGGGCCCTCAATGATATTATCTGAAATTGGAACTCACGCGTATCATTTGTTGAGATATGTGACTGGATTAGAAGCAAATGAAATATCAGCAGAAGTAAATTCATTATCCTCAGAAATTTCAGTTGATGATAATGCTTTTGTATTATTAAGAATGCGAAATAAGGCAAGAGGTATAATCTGGGTATCGTCTGCTGCTACTGGTGGAGAAAATGGTCTAAAAATTAGAGTGTATGGAACAAAAGGTTCAATAGAATGGTTACAGGATGATCCAAATAATCTAAAGTTTACAGAACTAGATAAACCAATGAAAGTTATAACAAGAGCAAGTAAATTAGTATCTAAATTTTCACTATCATCTTCAAGAATTGCTGCTGGTCACCCAGAAGGTTTCTTTGAAGCTTTTGCAAATATTTATTCAGAATTTGCTGATCAGATTCATAATAAAAATAAAAAATATTCATTTCCAACAATTGATGATGGTGTCGCTGGTATTAAATTTATTTATGCAGCAAAAAAATCTTCTAATTTAAATTCAAAGTGGATAAAAATCTAAAATGATTAATTTTGCCTTATTGGGAACAGGAAGAATTGGGAAATTACATGCGTCAATCATAAATGATCATCCAGAAGCGAGCCTCAAATATGTTTATGACATTGATACAAGCTCTGCTAAAAAAATTGCAAAAAAATATAGTTGTGAAGTTGCAAAGACTGCAAAGGAAGCAATTTCTTCAGATCAAATAAATGCTATTTTAATTGCTTCTGCCACACCGACTCATACAGATTATATTTCTCTAGGAGCAGAATGTAATAAAGCTATATTATGTGAAAAGCCAATTGATTTAGATATAAATAAAGTAAATAAATGTTGGCAAAAAATTAAAAAATATAAACCAACTATACAAATTGGTTTTAATCGTAGATTTGATCCTAATCATAATAAAGTACAAAGTGAGGTTCTATCAGGAAAGATTGGTAAAATTGAAATGATTGTAATCACAAGTAGAGATCCTTCTCCACCTGGTATTGATTATTTAAAACAATCGGGTGGAATTTTTAGAGATTGTTCAATTCATGATTTTGATTTGGCACGATTTATTCTTAATAATGATCCAATTGTAGAAGTTTTTGCACAAGGTTCTGTAAATGTCTCAAATGATTTTAAGGTTACCAATGATTATGACACAACTATGTGTTTTATGAAATCAAAAAAAGGTGTTTTAGTTCATATAAATAATTCAAGAAGAGCCGTCTATGGTTATGATCAAAGACTCGAAGTATTTGGAAGTAATGGAATGTTAATTTCTGATAATGTTCCAAATAATGATATCAATTACTATAATCAAAATTTATCCTTTGCAAAAAAACCTATTAAAAATTTTTTTATCGAAAGATACAAAGATGCTTATCAAATACAATTAGATCAATTTATTAAATCAATAAAAAATAAAAAAAATATATCAGTCACTTTTGAGGATGGAAAGAATGCTTTAATTCTTGCTAATTCAGCTACTAAATCAGTAAAATTAAATAAAGTTGTAAAACCAAAATTTTAGTTATAGATAAATTCTATGAATGAACAATTTAAAGATAAGGTCATTATAGTTACAGGTAGTACACAAGGTAGTGGTGCTGAAACAGCGAGATTATTAGCAAGCAGAGGTGCTAAAGCAATTACAATTTGTGGGAGACAAGAAAATAAAGGTCTTGAAGTTAAAAATCAGATTGAAAAATTAGGCACTGAGTGTTTGTAT
>LUMQ01000638.1_pt1 | contig 11071 bp, 8 predicted proteins | sample 729621 | NCBI WGS metagenome assembly LUMQ01 (sample SAMN03860259, study PRJNA289734) | marine metagenome | biome: seawater column; feature: ocean; material: water; isolation source: Red Sea water column Station 12 - depth 25m | place: Saudi Arabia: Red Sea | collected 2011-10-15 | depth 25 m | reverse complement strand
ATATTTAAAGGAACAATACAACCAGGCAGAAAGGATTTTCAGTGGAATGCAAATGAGACTTCATCTGGAATGTATTTGATTCACTCACTAATTAATGGAGAAAGCTCGTATGAAAAAATTATGCTTATTAAGTAATAAAATGACTAAATCAATTATACCCATTTTTTTATTTCATATAATATCATGTAGTTCTATTGATGGTGAAGTAAGTGAGTTAGTTTCATCTATGACCCTTGAAGAAAAAATTGGCCAAATGACACAAGTTGATTACCGCTATTTAGCTGATAAGTCTGATATAAAAAAATACTTTTTAGGTTCGATATTGAGCGGTGGCGGATCGACTCCTCCAACAAATCAACCATCCTCCTGGGTTGATTTATATAATGGTTTCCAAGAAGAGGCTCTTAAGACTAGACTTAAAATTCCATTGATATACGGCATAGATGCTGTACATGGACACAACAATGTTTTAGGGGCAACCATGTTTCCGCATAATATTGGCCTTGGTTGTATGAATGATAAGGCTTTGGTTCAAGATATAGCAGCGGCTACGGCTGAAGAAGTAAAAGCAACTGGCTTGGATTGGACGTTTGCTCCTTGCGTCGCTGTAGCTCAAGATGAAAGATGGGGTAGGACTTATGAAAGCTACTCTGAGGATTCAGACATTGTAACTGAGCTTGGAGTGGCATCCACAATAGGTTTTCAAGGAAGGACATTAAATAAAAATTCTGTGCTTGCTTGTGCAAAACATTTTGTTGGGGATGGGAATACAATATTTGGAACGGGGACTAATTGGTACAAGATCGATCGAGGAGATGTAGTATTAGAGGAAGAAGAACTAAGAAGTAAATATATAAAACCTTTTAAAGAATCTATTAATATGGGAGTTGGAAGCATTATGGTCTCATATAATAGTTGGAAGGGTCAAAAACTTCATGGCCATAAATATTTAATCAATGATGTTTTAAAGAAAGAATTAGGATTTGATGGAATAGTTGTATCGGATTGGGCTGGTATTAATGAACTTGATAAAGATTATAAAACTTGTATAATTCAATCTATTAATGCTGGTATCGATATGAATATGGTTCCTGGGAGCCTAAATCCAGATGATAATTCTTATGATGATTTTATAAGATTGGCGATAGAATCAGTAAAAGAAGGTTCTATACCTATGGAAAGAATTGACGATGCGGTATCAAGAATTCTTAGAATAAAAAAGAAAATTGGACTTTTTGATAATCCTATAAAAAAACCAAAGAACACAGATGTTGTAGGTTCCAAAAAGCACAGAGAGTTAGCTAGAAAAAGTGTCCGTAAATCTTTAGTTCTATTAAAAAATGAAAGCCAGGTTTTGCCTTTGCAAAAAAACAATAGTAAGATCACTTTAGTTGGTGAGCATGCAGATAACATTGGATATCAGTCTGGCGGCTGGACGATCCATTGGCAAGGAGGCTCAGGTGACATCACTCCTGGGACAACAATTTTAGATGCTTTTAAATCTGCTGTTAGTGATTCCAGTAATATTCGTTATTCTAAAGATGGAGGGGATTTATCAAATTCAGATATAATCGTAGCTGTCATTGGAGAAAAGCCGTATTCAGAAGGAGTTGGAGACAGAGATTCGCTTCACCTATCTGATGAAGATATTACATTAATAGAAAAAGTTAAACGTTCTAAATTGCCATTTGTTGTAATACTAATATCAGGTCGCCCAATGATCATTAATGAAGTATTGGATGAAAGTGACGCATTCCTTGCTGCTTGGCTACCAGGGACTGAAGGTCTGGGAATATCAGATGTTATTTTTGGAGATTTTGATTTTACAGGAAAGCTATCTATGACTTGGCCTAAGTCTATGAAACAAATACCTATTAATTATGGAGACAGTAGTTATGATCCATTATTTAAGTTTGGGTTTGGTTTATCGTATAAATAGGTAGCTATTTTAAATGTGTAAAAAGCTAGTTTCCTTTTTTTTCATCGTATCATTTGCTTTATCTCAAAACGTACAATTGAATGAAATAGTATCATCAAATCAAAGTAGTTATTATGATGAGGATGGTGAGACTCCAGATTGGATTGAATTATATAATCCTACAGCCAGTAACATTTCTTTAAATGGGTGGGGTTTATCGGACGACTTGGAAGATCTATATAAATGGCAAATACCTAATGTAGTGTTGGAGCCAGAAAGCTTTTTATTAATTATGGCTTCAGATAAAGACCGAAGTGATATGATATCTGGATGGGAAACTATTATTGATGTGGGTGATCCATGGTACTATTTTGTTCCGACTCAAGAACTTCCCTCAAATTGGAACCAACCTGGCTTCAATGCCAGTAATTGGAGTATTGGGCCAAGTGGATTTGGCTATGGTGATGGGGATGATAACACGGAAATATCAAATACAATATCCGTATTCTTAGTAAAGCCGTTTTCCATTACAGATTTTGAACAAATAAAAAAGATAGCTTTCCATATTGATTACGATGATGGTTTTGTTGCTTATCTAAATGGGAATGAGATTGCTCGGGATAACATTGAGGGTAGTCCTCCGCCATTTAATCAAGGAACCGTAACATGGAGAGAAGCTGAAATGATAAATGGAGGCGATCCATCTTTATTTTGGATTGATTCAACGGAATCTTGGGTTAATGAAGGGCAAAATACATTGGCCATTCAAGTTCATAATTTTAATAGTAGTTCTTCTGATCTTTCTTGTATTCCTTTCCTCACAATAGGTAGAGACACTCCTTCAGATAATACTTTAAGCATAGCTGAGGAAATTGAATTACCAATATCTATTCTTCATACAAATTTTAAAATTAGTTCAGAAGGTGAAACCATTATAATTACAGATCTAGACAGTGTTATTATTGATTCTTTACATACTGGTGAACTTCAATCGGATGTTTCTATTGGTAGAATTAATAATGGTGAAAATTATGGATTGTTTTTAGACCCTAGTCCTGGCGAGCCCAATGGAGAAGAAGCTGTTTTAGGTATATTAAACGACATTATTTTTTCTAATGAATCTGGTTTTTATAGTGATCCTTCTTTGATAGTATCAATAAGCACTAATGATCTAGGAGTTTCTGTCCATTATACTCTAGATGGCTCTGATCCCACAACAAGTTCTCCATTGTATACTGGATCAATAGTAATTCAACAAAACACAGTAATCAAAGCAGCAAGTTTTAAAGATGGTTGGATTAGATCTCCAATTAAAACAGGAACATTTATCTTAGATAATGAGAATAATAATTTTCCAACAATATTTTTATCAACTGATCCAGATAACTTTTTTGATTACAATACTGGAATTTATGAAATGGGGCCAAATGCGTCTCCTGATTATCCTCATTTTGGAGCAAATTTTTGGGAAGACTGGGAAAAACCCATTTTTATTGAAGTTTTAGAAACGGATGACACCTATTATTCTTCACCTGGTGGAGTTAAAATTTTTGGAGGATGGAGCAGAGGGCAAGGACAAAAATCTTTATCACTGTTTGCTAGAGGTCAATACGGGAACAGTGAGTTTAATTATAAATTTTTCCCCAATCTTGATCTTGAAAATTTTCAATCTCTCATTTTGCGTAATTCCGGTAATGATTGGAATTTTACAATGCTTAGGGATGGATTTATGACGAGCCTGTTTCATGATGTAGACCTTGATGTCCAAGCTTACCGTCCTATGCTAGTGTATTTAAATGGTGAATTTTGGGGATTATATAATCTTAGAGAAAAAGTAAATGAGCATTTTATTGCTGCTCACCACCCAGTTGATCCTGATGAAATAGATTTGATTGAGGTACAATGGGCGAATGAAGGATCTATTGATAATTATAATTCTTTAGTTGAATACGTTAGCCAAGCCGATATGACAAATCCTGTCGTATACGATTCTCTTTCAAAATGGATAGACATTGATAATCATATTGATTATAATGTTGCTCAGATATTTATAGACAATAGGGATTGGCCAGGGAATAATATAAAATATTGGAGACCTCAATCGACTAATGGTAAATGGCGATGGGTACTCTATGATACTGATTTTGGTTTCGGTATTCCATGGATGGGGCTAGGTTATGATGTAAACACTCTACAATTTGCAGTAGAGGCTAATGGTCCTGAATGGCCAAATCCACCATGGTCTACATTTTTACTTAGGAAACTATTTGAAAATCAGAATTACAGAGATCGGTTTGTGAATATTTATTGTGATAGACTTAATACTGTCTTTAAACCCAGTTTTTTGAATGAAAGAATAGGTGATATGTCTTCATATATTGAAGATATAATACCTGTTCATCAGGAAAGATGGCCTTGGTCAGCTCAAGATTGGGGATATCACATTGAGATATTAGAAAATTTTTCTAATAATAGATCGCTTTATGCCAGGCAACATTTAGCAAGTTTTTTTAGTTTATCTAGCCCAGCATTAGTGACTTTCATTTCAAGCCTTGGAGGGGATATTAAGGTCAATACACTCGAGCTTGAATCATACCCTTGGACTGGCTACTACTATTCAAGTGTTCCGATTGAAATAGAAGCTATTCCTGAAGAAGGATATAGGTTTATAGGTTGGGCTCAATATCCTGATTCTACATCAAAAATAAAGGTTCAAATTTCAAATAATTCTATGATAACCGCATTGTTTGAAGAGCTAGCTGGTGGAGACTCTATTAATTTAGTTATCAATGAGATCAATTATAATAGCTCTGATCAATTTGATACTGGTGATTGGGTTGAAATTTATAATAATGGTGACCAGGTAGTTGATCTTGATGGCTTTTATTTTACAGATGAAGATCCTGAGCATAGATATACATTTCCAGCAAATTCAAGTATAGGACCTGGAGAATACATTCTTTTATCACAAGACACAGTTTCTTTTTCAGCGCTTTTTCCTAATGTTCAAAATTTATATGGTTCTTTTGATTTTGGATTAAGCGGAGGTGGTGAGCAGATCAGCCTGTATGATTTTTCTGATCGATTACTTGACAGAGTTGAATATGATGATGTTTACCCTTGGCCAACAGAGCCAGATGGGAACGGTCCAACCCTTGAATTAATTCACCCTGATTCTTTAAATGAAAATGCTAGTGCCTGGGGTTTTTCATCCGGAAATGGTTCACCTGGCTCTCTTAATAGTATTGCTGAAGAGTTATTTATATCAGATAACAACATCCCTTCTGATTATCTATTGCATTCGGCTTTCCCTAATCCATTTAATTCACGTGTTAAAATTGTTTTCAATGTTGTTGGTAATACAGATGATTATAACCTATCAATTGTTAACATTCTTGGCGAAACAGTGCGAACATTTAAATCTCAAAAATTCTATAGCGGAATGAATACTATTTTGTGGAATGGGAAAAATGATTTTGGTCGCGATCTAAGTACTGGTGTTTATTTTTGTAGATTAAAATCAAAAAATATTGATAATAGCATTAAACTTCTCTACGTAAAATAGGATATGACATTAAAAGTTTTTTCAATAATTACGATAATATCTTTGACTTTTGCTGGTGAAAATCACTCAGGAGATTTAGCATATCAATTAGTCCTAGAAAAAATTAATAAAAAGGTTGTCCCCACTTCTTATATTGATGAAATATTTAATAATCCATCCATTGAAAAACACCTAGAAATTCCAGAAAGATTCGCTAGGCCATATGAAAAAAAATCTTGGGAGCAGTATAAAAAGCTATTCATTAAAGAATCTCGAATTGTAGCTGGAGTAAAATTTTACAGTGAAAATAAAGATCTCGTATTTCAGGTTTCAAAAAAATATGATGTGGATCCGTTTATCATTTTAAGTATAGCAGGCATTGAGAGTAATTATGGTCGGCACTATAAAGGTTTTACTGTATTTAATTCTTTGTATACTCAAATTCATGAAATGCCAAAAAGGGCTAAATGGGCATCTAACGAGTTAGCTTCATACTTGGAGTATTGTTATAAAGATAATGTAGACCCCCAAAGTATTGAGGGTTCTTATGCTGGAGCATTTGGTTTTGGACAATTTATTCCATCTAGTTTTAATAGGTACTCAGTTGATTTCGATGATGATGGTGTTAGAAGGCCACATGATTGGCCAGATGTTTTAGGAAGCATCGCTAATTATCTTGTTAAAAATGGATATAATCCTGGTAGTAAAAATTATGCAGAGGGCGGAGATATTTGGAAATCAGTTTGGGCGTATAACCATTCTGATAACTATGTTATGGCAGTTCTTGGTTTAGCTGAAAAAATTAGAGAGAGAAGTAGTTTTCTCCATTCAGATGTTGAAAATAGATTAAAATATGTTATCGAAAATTTTAATCCTTTGGATAATAAATCTGTTAGTGATTTACAAAGAACTTTGAATGCGAATGGATATGATCTAGAAGTTGATGGCAGGCTAGGACAAAAGACTATAGATGCTCTTAGAGATGCTCAATCAAAGAAAGATTAGCGTCTCTTTTTAAAACCTTACCGTAAGCATAATTATTTTTCCATTACGTTTTATATCTACAGAGATTGACTGACCTTTATCTATTCCATCCATTCTTTTCATAAATTCATAAATGTCATTAACAGGTTTCTTGTTTATTGATTTAATAATATCGCCAGACCTTATTCCTGCTTTTGCTGCTGGGCCATTAGGATCATATATTTTATCGACTTTTAATCCTTTAATTGTTCCGCCATAATATGGAATAATTCCAAGTTTGACTTTTTGATTCGAGCGTGAATTTTTCTGTTTTTTGGGACCAGATAATGTAAATAATGGTTTTGAGTTTTCCCTACTTAGCTTGATTGTTAACTTATAAATGACATCAAGAATTTGTTTTTCTCCGTTCACGTTTATTTTTTCCCAATCATCTTCAGGCAAATGGTAGAGATTTTCGTAGTCCCCAGTGAAGAAGAAAAGGACAGGGATATTTTCTGCATAAAAGCTGGCATGATCACTTGGGCCATAGCCGGCTTTATCATATTCAAATTTTAACCCTGTATCAATAGATAGCGAATCAAGTATAGGTTCAAAAACTGGCGATGTCCCAACACCTCCAATTATTAATGTAGAGTCTCTCATTTTACCTATCATATCCATATTTATCATTGCGGATACATTTTTAATATTAATAGTTGGGTTTTGAACAAAATACTTTGAACCTAATAAGCCTTTTTCTTCAGCATCAAAAGCAATGAAGAGGATACTTCGTTTTAGGAGTTTTCGATTTGCTTGAAGTTTATGAGCAAGTTCAAGTAAGCCAGCAGTTCCAGAGGCATTATCATTTGCTCCATTATGTACTGCATTTGTATCAGGTTTCAGTGATCCAGACCCAGGTCCTCCATAACCTAAATGATCAAAGTGAGCACCAATGATAACGAATTCGTCACGATATTTATGGTTTCTACTAATGATTTTTCCAACCACATTTGCTGCTCTAGAATAGATATCTTTTAATTCTACATTTGCTGTGATTTTTACATCAGGTATAGTAAATGATTCTGATTTTAGGCTCCTATTCATCTTATTTTGAATTATTTCTCTTGAACTTCCAACTGATCTTAAAATATCATCAGCAACCTCATTAGCTAAGTGGATTGCAGGAATGCCTGACTTAGAATATCCCGGGATATATTTAAAGGGAATTAATGTTGAATCTTCTATTTGTGAAATAAAAATAATTCCTGCTGCACCTCTATCTCTAGCCTCGATCATTTTATTATGAAGATCGGAGTGCGGTGCATATGCACTATGGGGATTTTCTCGTTCTGGGCTATGTCTCATTACCATTACCCATTTACCATCAATATCAAGATCTTTATAATCATTCCAAATTAATGAATCGGTTACCATATTAATTCCATAACCAGCAAATATAACATCACTTGATAAACTAGCATTTCCAGAAAACCAAAGAGGGATGTAGTCTTTTTCTATGCTCAAAGGTCTGTCGTTTATTTTGAGGGAGTTATTTTTTCCTATTTTAACGCTATCTAGGATGCTAAAAGTTTGCTTGAATGAACTTCCCTCTCCAGCCTGTTGGACTCCAAATGTTTTAAATTGATTAATAATGTAGGCAATGACATCTTTAGATTCTCTAGTGCCAGGGTATCTTCCAGCTCTTTTGTCATCAGATAAAAACTTTATGTGTTCAATAATATCTTTATTTTCGATTTCAGGAGAACCTACATCCCCAGGTCCGATTTGGCGAAACCAGAAAAAACAAAGACCCACTATTATAATTACTAAAATAGTTGATAATAAGCTTTTGTTTTCAGTCATAATAAAGTTTTCTTGGCTTAATTTAACACTATTGAATTTATGTCTGTAAAAAACAATAATATTAGTATCATCGCCAGAGAATTCTATTTTTTTATTTTCTTATGATGTTAAAATAAAAAACAATGGTGATTCAGAGGTCCAACTGTTATCTAGATATTGGCATATTCAAGATGGAGATGGGAACGTTGAAGAGGTTCGTGGTCCTGGAGTAATCGTTTTACAACCGGTAATAAAACCCGGTATGACGTTTGAATACTCTAGTTTTTGTCCTTTGAAAACACCACTTGGGATAATGAGTGGGTCGTATCAAATGAAACTTAAATCAGAAGAAACATTTGATGCGCCAATTCCAGCATTCTCTTTACATGCTGCCGAGCATATTGACTAGTAAGTCAGTTAATTTATAGCCCAAGAATATTAACACAACCCATTTACCATACAAGCCCAGTAAATGAATGGGTTTTGTGATTTTTCTTATTTGCGTTTTCCCATTTTTGAATTTAGTTGGTTTTTCATCTGTTGCTACTGAACTATATTGCCAAAGGTTATACCCAAAGGTTTTAACTACATTAATATGAGTGGTTGTAAAAGATTCGCTCTTATACATTTCTTTATATTTATTAAGTGGGAGGATATAGTCTCCAGCATCGAGAATGTTCATAATTATGTTGGAAAAATATTTTCCATCTATTAAGGCTGGCTCTATCCCTAATATTTTACCATTACTTTTCAATACTCTTCGAAATTCTTTGAATATGAGTTTGCAAGATTTTGCATTAATATGGTGAAGAATTATCTGCCCAGGGTAACTTATCTTTCGAAGAATTAATTATTGGGATCTTTTCAAATTTATATTTTGGATATTTTTTCCCAGAGCTTTCTACTCTACTAGAATCAACCTCAGAGCCAATATAGTCTTCTGGGTTAAACAATTTAGAATTCGAGCCCGTACCGCAGCCAAAGTCTAAAACTTTCATGCCCTTGTTATAATGTTCATTAACAAAATCAAATGTTGTTCTACCTTGCAAAGGGACCACAATATTTCTATAGGCTAATGTTTCTAATTTTTCAAAAAGCTTCATTTTTTAATTTCTGTAAAGTGATAGTATCCATAAACAGTCTTCTTTTGTAATAGGCTTTCCAAGTCTTCCTGCTATCTCTGCTTGCATTTTGTTTCTTTGCCCTAATAAAACGCATGCTGTAGGGCTATCAAATAATACTGCTCCGAGGAGTGACTGCATTATTGCATCTTCGCCAAAACTTGGGAATTTTGATTCAATCTTTTTTCTGTTTTTTTTCATTTTTTTAATGAATTCCATATCTTTGAATTCTTTTACGGATCTTCTAAAGTCTCCTTTTGGAAAATCGGGTATAGAGTTGTACTTACCTGTGAGTATTCCATGTTTTATAGGTGAAAAAAAACACACTCCTAGATTATTTTTTGTAATGTGATCTTTCAATCCTGAGGTCTCATATTCAATATCATAAACATTATATAATGGTTGGACTACATCTGGGTCCACAATATCTATATATTTCATTATTCTAGTGGCTGACCAATCAGATAATCCAATGAATCGAGTTTTACCTTCTTCCTTAAAACGTATTAATTGCTCGATTGCTCCTTCTAGAAATTCATCTTTTTTACCAAAATTGCAGTGGTGTAAGTAAAACAAATCTACACAATCAGTTTTAAGGTTTATTAAAGATTGCTCCATTTTTGTTCTGATGTAATCCGAATTGTACCAGTATTTATTTGGGCCTTTATCCCATCCGACTTTTGTAGCAAGAAAAATATTGTTCCTTGAAATTTCATTCCACATTGAGCCAATTATTTTCTCTGAATGTCCGTCTCCGTACACATCTGCAGTGTCCCAATGATTTATACCTAATGAAAATGATTGTAATAATGCATCTTTTGAGTCTTGATCAGATTGATTAGACCAACCAACACTTGCACCATCTTCTGTGTTTTGTTTTCCGTGCGACCAAGCTCCAAGACTGATTATAGATACGGATTCTTCTGTTCTTCCAAGTATAACTTTTTTCATTAATTTTTATGAAATAGGGTAGATAGTTTCATATAGGTTATTAAAATTTATGCATTATGAAGCGTGAATATTTAAAAATTTTGGATATTGGACATAGCGGGAATTCTCCAGACAGAGCAATGATAATATTGGAAACGGCAGTTAGTCAGTGCTCGTTCGAAAATAAAACCAAAGTAATTAAAGTTATTACAGGGCATGGTTCTGGGAAGCTGCGTAATGCTGTGAGAGACTGGTGTAAAGATCAAGATGGTAGATTTAAAGATGTGATATATGGTGAGGATTATGATATGTTTAATAAAGCTGCGGTCGATATGAGAAGTGATTGTGACCAACCATACGACATTGATTTTGGTAGAAAAAATGCAGCTGTAACGTATATATGGTTAAGATGATAGGAATGTAAAAATGACAATAAAAAAAAGTTTATTTATAATAATAGTTGTTCAATTTTTTAATTGTGCTGGAATAAACTATAAAAAACTCAGCATTGAAAACCCTGCTAAGCTAGTAGCAGTTCAAGACTCTCTTCTTTTAGTTAGTGGGGACAATCAACGTATTAGAGATGCGTTGGTCACTGCAAATAATAGTGTTGCAAAAAGATATTTAAATACTGGTGACTTAAAATCGGCTGTTCAATACTTTAATAAATCAACTTCTAATCGTAAACCTTCATCTAAATCTAGCGCTAAAGATTTTTCATATGATTCAAGAATTAAATCAAATTCTGTATCA
>LUMQ01001345.1_pt1 | contig 11073 bp, 11 predicted proteins | sample 729621 | NCBI WGS metagenome assembly LUMQ01 (sample SAMN03860259, study PRJNA289734) | marine metagenome | biome: seawater column; feature: ocean; material: water; isolation source: Red Sea water column Station 12 - depth 25m | place: Saudi Arabia: Red Sea | collected 2011-10-15 | depth 25 m | reverse complement strand
ACTTAAGACAAGTCAGTCATTACGCAAGCGACGGAATTTATGAAGCCATTACTGGAATTGAAGGAGTTGCCTCAACAAAGTTACTTTACGTAAATGAGATTTCATTAAAGAATGAAAAATCATATAGGCTAATGGTTTCAGATGTTGATGGTTATAACGAAAGAACCTTGTTGAACAGCCCTGAACCAATAATTTCACCTGCATGGTCCCCCAAAGGAGATAAGGTTGCTTATGTTTCTTTTGAAACAGGAATTGCAAATGTTTATATCCAAGATTTAGCAACCGGAGATCGTAAATCCGTCCTTGAGCAAAATACCCAAATAAGTTCCCCTGCCTGGTCACCTGATGGTAAGTATTTATCCCTTACACTTTATCAAGATGGTAATGCTGAAATATATATTTTAAATTTACGCAATAAAAACCTAACTAGATTAACAAATCATTATTCAATTGACACAGAATCCTCATGGTCGCCGAGAGGTTCTAAAATTATGTTTACATCTGGTAGGTCTGGTTCACCTCAGCTTTATGAAATAGATTTAAGAAGGTTCAATTCAAAGCCTAAGAGAATTACTTTTGAAGGTAATTACAATGCTAAAGGTTCATACATGCCAGACAATCAAGGAATTGTTTTTGTTCATCGATCAGAATCAGAATTTAAAATAGCTATGAAGTATTTTGATGAAAACTTTATCAGGCCTCTAACTATCTCTCAAATGGATGAATCGCCTAGCATTTCACCTAATGGAAATGTTATAGTTTATGCTATAAAAGATGGCAACAAAGGTCTTTTAGCTGGAGTTACTTTGAGTGGTGCTAAATTTAAATTACCCGCTTCAAATGGAGCTGTAAGAGAGCCTGCGTGGTCCGGATATTTAAGATAACTTAATGGAGTATTTATGCGTTTTTTAAGATCTAATTTTAGTTTTTTAGCAGCAATCTTATTTCTAGCATCATGTTCTAGCATGAATGTGACTGAAGAAACAGTTAATGCAAACAATGTAAAAACAGTAAAGGCATCGCAAATGATGGACGAAAACATTACCTACGATAGTCAAGCTGTTTTTGCAAATGCAACGATTTACTTTGATTTTGATAAGACAAATCTTACTTCAAAATCACTTCAGACTCTAAAAAGTGTTGCAGAAGCTTTGAATGAAAATTCACAGCTTAGAGTGACACTCAAAAAATAGAAGAGTTGAAATTAATTAATTACTGATGTTTTCAAGAGGATTGATGCTTTACAAAGTAACTCTATTTCTCCTCATATTCGGTTCAATAGCTTCTGAAGCTGAAGATAATCAAGATCTTAAGAATGATATTTTGTTTCTTAAAATTCAAGAATTAGAAGCAGAAATAGCAGAACTAAGAAATAAAGTCGAGTCTCAAAACTTTTTAATTGAAAAATTGATAAGTGAATCTCTAGGAAATTCAGAATCTGATTCTGACGATAACATTGAAAACTTGGCTTTAAATGCAGACATAAGATTTAAGGGAATTGAAGATCCAAAAAGCAAAGACCAAGTTTACAATGTAGCTATTGAAGCTCTCGAAATTCAGGATTTTGAAAAAGCTTTTAATTTATTTAGTTATTTTGTGGAAAGTTTTGATGACAATGAAAAAACTCCACTTGCATACTTTTGGCTTGGAGAGATATCACTAATTAAAAACAACCTTGAAGAGTCAGAAAATTATTTTATGGAATTAATTATTACTTATCCTGATCATTACAGAATACCATTAGCTCATAAGAAAATAGGAGATCTGTATTTAAAAAATAATGATACAAATGCAGCAAAAGATAAGTATAATTTTGTCGTTAGAGAGTATCCAAATAATACAGCATCGTCCTTAGCCTTGCAGTTATTGAAAAATATGGAATAATCTCCATCTTCTATTATGTATCTATGTGGGTCGCTAGCTCAGCTGGTAGAGCAGTTGGCTTTTAACCAATTGGTCACAGGTTCGAATCCTGTGCGACCCACCATTTTATAAGGCATAATATTTGAAATGTTTTTTTCCTCAGCAAGAGATTCAATTAATGAAATAAAAGAATCATTCTCAAAAGAATCACTTTTAGGCTCATTTCTTTTTTTTCTAGTTTTATCATCATGGTATGTTTTGAGGCCTGTCAGAAATGAGATGGCAGTAGCGAATGTAGACGATTTGCCATACTTACTTGCTGCTGGTGCAATTGCAATGTTGCTTATTAATCCTATTTATTCCTGGGTTGTATCCAAGACAAACTTAAGAAAAATCGTAATTTATTGCTATTCGTTTTTAATTGTAAATTTATTAATTTTTTTATCTACTTGGAAGTTTTTAGGTATTGGTGATTCAGTCTGGGTTGGGAGAATATTTTATGTTTGGTGTAATGTTTATTCATTTTTTGTAGTTTCAATTTTTTGGGTTGTAATTATAAATATATTCAGAAATTCAAAAACAAGATCTTTTTATGGCGTAATTATGGCTGGAGGTTCTCTTGGCGCAATATTTGGCTCAGAAATATCAAAAAGATTTTCAAATTCTTTTGATGAATATGGCTTAGAGTTTTTTACATTATCTGCAGCAATTTTATTGTTTTTTGCGATGTTATTAGCAATGAATATTACTAGATCAAAAATGAATGAAAAGATTCTTGATAAAAATAGTGTGGGTGGAGGCAGCCTAGACTCGATAAAGAACTCAATTCAATCTGAGGAAATTAGAAATATTGCTGCGTATGTTTGGATGTGGACTTGTTTGATGACAATTCAGTGGATAACTGCTATTAATATAATAGAAGAGTGGTCTTCAGATTCTCAACAAAGAATTTCATTCTTTGCAACAATTGAACAAATAGTTTCTCCCTTAACATTATTAATTCAATTATTTTTAACCAACATTATTATTAGAAAAGTTGGTATAAAAAATATTATGATTCTTTATGGTTTTCTATTCTTGATAGCATATTTACTTTATGGATTCTTTCCATCTATAGTTGCGGTTGCAATAGTTACAGTTTTTTTAAGGGTATTTGAGTATGGATTTAACAAGCCAACTAGAGAAATAATTTATAGTACTCTTAAACAGAATGATAGATATAAGTCATCTGTATTAATTGACACGTTTGTATCAAGATTTGGAGATCTAACTGGAAGTGCGTTAATAAAACTTGCAGGATTTACAACTATTACATTTAATTCGCTGCCTTTGATGGCATTACCAATTGCTGGATATTTATCTTTTTTAGGAATGAGGATATCTAAAGAAAATAAGATTAGAGACCTCTAGAATTTTGTAAGGATTTTTTTATTTCAATAATTTTTGTCATGATACGATCAGAAACTTGAAAATTATTTTGAGTTAATTGAAGAGCAAATTCTAACTGATTTAATGCTTTTTCATCTTGTCCAAGCAGCAAAAAGTATTCCGCTCTACTTTGATGATAGCCAACGATATTTTGACTAGTTTTTTGGGTTTCCGACAACATAAACCACAGGTCAGGACTATCATTTTTTCTAAGCAATTGATCACGAATAATTTCTTCAGACTCAAAATATTGACCCATATTCAATAGTATTTGAGATTTTGAAATAGATAATGGATAGTTTTTAGGAGAAATTTCTAAAAACTTGTTTGCCAAATCTAAAGCATCATTGAATTTATTAAAGTAAGATAAGAATTCTACTTTCGTTGTATTGAGAACCAGATTCTTTGGATATTTTTCTAGTAACTTATCAAGACTGGCTAAACCTTCATTAAAATTATTATTTTTTTTGTAGGCGAGGGCTAAACCATAGAGATTTGCATCACTAGGATTTTCTGCATACTTAGATTCAAATAATCTTAATGCATTTGCTGGAATGTTTTCATAATATATTTCTAACCTAGCTTTCATTAAAGAAAATTCTAGAGAATCTTGCTTTGTTCCTTCCTCAGATATATTTTCAGCAGCATTAAATGCATCACTAATTCTTGAAGATGAAAGAGGGTGTGTTAACAAGAATTCTGGTGGAAGATCGCCAGATAATCTTCTCAAGTCATTCATGTTTTCAAACATCTCGCCCATTGAGTTAGGGTTATAACCGGCATTAACTAAATTTATAAAACCAACTCTATCAGCTTCTTTCTCAAATAATCTACTGTATCTAAGATTTTGTTGTTGCATTATGGCTGGCCCAACTGCTATTGCATTCGGATTATTGCTTATCAATGCAATTGCAATAGAAGATACCATTACTAATGCAGACGAAAGATTGCTGTCCTTTGACTTTAGAACATTTCTTGCAAAATGCCTCTGACTTAAGTGAGCCAATTCATGAGTTAAAACTGATGAAAATTGTCCTTCATTATCAGCATGTAAAAAAAGCCCGCCATTTACTCCAATAATTCCACCAGGTGCTGCAAAAGCATTAAGTGAACTATCGTCAATTAGTAAAATATTAAATGACCTGTTTGCAACTTGACTATATTCTGAAAGTCGATAGATGAGATGTTCTGTATAGTCAAAAAGAAGTGGATCAGATATTAAAGGAGCTTGAGAATAAACTTGTTTGAGGAACTGTTGCCCTATAGCTCTTTCCTGAGATACTGAGACTGCTCCTGAGACCCTGTCTCCTAGTTCAGGTAGATCTAACTCTTGTGCGTAAGAATATGCTGACGACAAAAAAACGCTCAAGAAAATATAAAAATTTAAAAATTTTGAATTCATTTAAAATATGATATCTTTGATTTTATATCATTTTCATAAAAGTCATTACTCTAATATGCTATTTTTCAGCCAATCTTATATATAATAAACCCATGTTTGAACATATAAATAATGTATTTAAAAAGATATTCAATAATGAAGAAACAATTATTTTTTCTTTGATTATTGTTCTCTCACTGGTTGTACTTAATTTTTTTGCAGCAGTTTTAACCCCATTCATTATAAGTATAGTCGTAGCATATCTTTTGGTAGGCCTTCAAAAAAAAATAGAGACTTATAATATTTCTGAGTCTATAGCCTTAATGCTTTCATTTAGCATATTTATTATTTTTGGTGCGGCAATGTTTATATGGCTAATACCATTGATATATGTTCAATTGCAATCATTCGTATTGGATTTACCAAGACTTTTTAATGAATTTTTAAATTTTGTTTCTAATATGCCAACTGCTTTTCCTGAATTAGTTACGTCTGATCAAATATCTGTTTTTTTTCAAGCAGTATCATCAGAACTTTCTTCCATCACCCAAAATATTGTGAAATCCTCAATATCTGGAATCCAAAGTACTATTACTGTATTGCTATATGTTATTTTGTTTCCAATTCTTGTTTTCTTTTTCTTATTCGATAGAAAAAATATTATAGAGGGCATTACAAATATTATTCCGGGTAAAAGAGAAATGTTTTCAAACGTATGGAAAGAAATGGATGTTCAATTAAGCAACTACGTAAGAGGAAAAGTTCTTGAGATCCTAATAGTTGGTTTTGCAGCTGCAATATTATTTTCGTTTTTTGGATTGAAATATACTGCATTGTTGTCAGTGCTAGTGGGCTTATCAGTGCTAATTCCTTATGTTGGAGCTTTTACGGTAACAATTCCAATAATCATCATTGGCTTATTACAATTTGGCCTTGGCTCACAATTTTATTTATTAGTTGGGTTGTATCTTTTATTGCAATTTCTTGATGGAAATCTCTTGGTACCGATTATCTTTTCTGAGGCAGTTAAACTTCATCCAATTATTATTATTCTTGCAGTTTTTATTTTTGGAAGTATGTTTGGTTTTTGGGGTGTTTTCTTTTCAATACCATTTGCAACATCTATAAAAGCTGTATGGAATTCTTGGCCTGGATCCTCTTTAAATGAAACATAAAGTCTTAGTACTATGTTTTTTATTATCTCAAGTATCTTTTCTAATGGGTTCTGAAAATTATGGTATTGCAGTTCACGGTGGAGCTGGAGTAATGAAAAATCTCTCTGAAAATCAGAAACAAAAGATTGAAGAACAAATCATAAAGACCTTAACAGAAGCCTTCAAGATAATTGAACAAGGTGGGACAAGCATGGATGCAGTAGAGTTTGCTGTTTCAGAATTTGAGGATTCTCCTTTATTTAACGCTGGCAGAGGTTCTGTTTATAATTCAGAAGAAGTCCAGGAAATGGATGCATCTATAATGAGCGGCCAAAATAGATCTGCAGGAGCGGTCGCTTCGGTAAGAACTATCAAAAATCCAATCAAAGTAGCAAGAAAAGTTGCAGATCTTACAGAACACGTAATGTTAATTGGTGAAGGGGCTGAAAAATTTGCTGAACAGATTGGAGAGGAGATTGTTAGTAAAGATTATTTTTACTCTGAAAAGAATCTTAAGAGATTGAGAAAAGCTAAAAACAAATCTACAAATTTAAATTTAATCCAGGACAAGATAGGAACAGTTGGAGCTGTAGCAATTGATAAATATGGAAATATTGCTGCTGCGACATCAACGGGTGGAATGACTAACAAAATGCCTGGAAGAGTAGGTGATTCTCCTATCATAGGATCTGGAACGTGGGCACAAAATAATGTTTGTGGAGTTTCATCAACCGGACATGGCGAATTCTTTATCTGATGGAATGATAAGAGGAGGTATTACAAATAAAAGAAAAATTTTTGTTGAAATTTATTAAAGGTTTTTTACTTCATTTAATACTTCATCGACATGACCTTTAACTTTAACCGATCTCCATTCTCTTTTAACTTTACCAGTCTTATCTATCAAAAATGTTGATCTATCGACACCCAAGTATTGTTTCCCATACATTGATTTCATTTTCATTACATCAAAAGAATTACACATTTTTTCATCTGGATCTGATAATAATTCAAAAGGAAAAGACTGTTTCGATTTAAAGTTTTCGTGTGATTTAACGCTATCCCTTGATACACCAAGAATTTCAGTGTCATATTTTTTAAATTCTTTGTAGTTATCTCTGAAATCCTGACCCTCTGTTGTACACCCAGGGGTGCTATCTTTTGGATAAAAATAGATAACAAGATTTTTGTTTGAAAAATCTTTATTTGAGAAAGTTTTATTATTGGTGCATTCTCCTTGAAACGCTGGACATTTTTTGCCTTCTAGATTACTCATGTTTTTTATTCCTTATGACAGTTATTTTTATAATAGTGTATAGTCTTATTTTACTTAATTATAAAACGATGCAAGAGTTGAATGGAAGTTTTGTAGCATTAGTTTCTCCTATGAAAAGTAATGGAGATATAGACCATAGCGCATTAAAAAAACTTATTGATTGGCATATTGAAGAAGGGACTGATGGCATTGTTTCAGTTGGAACTACAGGTGAATCAGCAACAGTAAATTTTAATGAACACATCGAACTAATCAAATATACAGTTGATTATGTTAACAACAGAGTTCCTGTCATTGCGGGAGCTGGAGCAAACTCTACTTCTGAAGCTCTTGATTTAACAATTGAATCTGAAAAAAATGGAGCAGATTATGCTCTTCTTGTAACCCCTTATTATAATAAGCCAACTCAGGCTGGTTTGATAAAACACTACACAAAGATCGCTGATTCTTGCAACATACCACAAATTTTATATAACGTTCCCTCCAGAACTTCATGTGATTTACTTCCAGAAACAGTAAAGCATCTATCCAATCATAAGAATATTGTTGGAATTAAAGAAGCTGTGAATGACAAACAAAGAATAAATGATTTAATAAACATTTCTAAAGATAACGATAACTTTAAAATTTTATCGGGCGATGATCCGACTTTCTGCGAATTTCTTCAATTAGGTGGTGATGGTGTGATTTCAGTAGCAGCAAATGTAATACCCAATGATATTTCAAAAATCTGTAAAGCAGTTCGAAATAATAATAATGAAGAAGCAACAGAAATAAATAAAAAATATTTTAATCTATATGAACTGCTATTTATTGAGTCAAATCCAATTCCTGTAAAATGGATGTTATATAAAATGGGCCTCATAGACAATATTCTAAGGCTACCATTAATTGAATTAGATACTAAGTATCATGAAATTATTTCGGCTGAGATGATAAAATTACAGTTAATATGATTAAATATTTTTTAATTTTAGTGACAATGATCTTGATAAGTTCATGTTCATTGTTTGGTGGTTCAGAAGGTTATTTTCCTGATAAGAAATATGATTTTTTAGATGAAGAAATTGAAGAGGATATTTCTCTACCAGGTTCTTTATCAAATCCAGATACTGAAAATCATTATCCAGTATCAGATCTTGAGATTATTGATGATCAGCTTGAGGTCCCCAAACCAAGACAAATTTTTGCATCATCTGGGAATAGCTCGGTTCAGCTTCGACGATTAGGTGAGTTAATGTGGATTTACATAGAAACTCTTCCATCCACCTCTTGGCCAATATCAAAAAATTATTGGGATACTTCTATATATGAAGTTACAAAAGCTGATCCAAATACTGGTGAGATTGATATTGATTATGACCAAAATACAAAACTTCAAATGCGAGTTGAACACGGCATTAAAGAAGCATCAACTGAGATTTTTCTATACCAAATAAACAAAAGTGATGGAACAATCATTAGTAATCCAGATTTTCTTCAAAATCAAATGTCACAAATTGTTGAGTACTTTGCAGAATCAATAAGTAATTTTTCTGGTACTTCACTTGCAGCGCAAAATTTAAATGAAATGAAAAAAGCAAACATTTTTACAGAGGATGGAAAAACAGTAATTGCATTAGATTTGAATTTTGATAGAGCATGGTCATCAGTTAGCAAGGCTTTGGTTGATGCAAATATTGTTACAAATGACAGAGATAGAACCAATGGAATATTTTTTGTTAGCTATGCTCAGGAAGAAGAAGGAGGATTTTTTGGTCTTTTTGGAAGAAGAAACGAACAAGTAAATCCTGAAGAAATTGTTATTGGTGAAGAATCAGATTTTGAAATTATAATAACTGAAGAAAATGATAAAACGTTTGTTCGAGCCGTATCAAAAGATGGTAATATTGAAGAATCTGAACAACTTTTATCGAAAATAAACGAATCTTTAAGCTAATGAATAAAATTCAAGAAATAACAAAAGGCAAAGCTAAGTCAATGTTTACTACTGAAAATGATGATCATTTAATAATGCATTTCAGTGATGATACCTCTGCTTTTGATGGGAAAAAGAAAGAGGCACTTCTCGGTAAAGGCGCTGTTAACAATCAATTTAATGCTTTCATTATGGATCATCTTAAAGAAAATGGCGTAGATACACACCTTATTGAGATGATAGATAATACTGATTCACTTGTATATAAATTAGAAATGTTCCCAATTGAATGTGTTATAAGAAATAGAGCATCTGGATCAATTTGTAAGCGTTTAGGCACAGAAGACGGCTTAGTTTTTGAGAGTCCATTATTTGAGTTTTTTCTCAAAGATGATGATCTTGGTGACCCGCTCATTAATGATGAACACATCATTTCTTTTGGATGGGCAAATTTAAGTCAAATACTTGAAGTAAATTTCTTGATTCAGGATTAATCTTAGTTGATTTCAAAGTTGAATTTGGAGTGTACAAAGATAAAATTTTGCTAGCCGACGAATTTACACCTGATGGATGTAGGTTGTGGGATTCAAAAACAATGAAAAAGATGGACAAAGATCGTTTTAGGCAAGGCCTCGGCGATGTTGTTGAATCATATCATCAAGTAGCTGATAGATTGGGCATGAATATAGAAACTTGACTAAAATAGTCGGGTATTTATAATGCATGCGTGAGATTAACTACTAAAAGCAAATATGCAGTTAGCGCACTTACTGAGTTAAGCTTTTTACAATCTTCTGGTCCGGTTTCTTTGAGCGATATATCAAATAATCAAAATATAGAGCTTAATTATCTAGAGCAGATCTTTCGTAAGCTTAGAATTGCAGGCATCGTTAAAAGCATTAGAGGCAGAAATGGAGGCTATTTGTATGCAAAAGACCCTGCAAATATTTCTGTCAAAGAAGTTATGAATGCTGTAGATGAAGTTCTTGATGCAACAAAATGTAATGGGACGTCAAATTGTCATAATGGAAAAAAATGTAGTACACATGACCTATGGCATGAATTAAACAATATAGTTGAAGATTATTTAGAAAAAATAACTATAAATAGCCTTGTAGAAACATATGATAGCCCATATATTAAATTTAAAGAGATAAATTAGATGAGCACACAATCAACAATTTATTTGGACTACGCATCAACAACGCCTGTTGATCCAAGAGTAGCGTCAAAAATGATGGACTTCAAAAATAGAACATAAAGCAGTCTTAGATCCTTGTAGACAACTTGAAAGGGAAGGATTCGAAGTCACTTATTTAGATCCAGATGATGGAGGAGTTATCAGTCCTGAAGCAGTCAAGTCTGCAATGAAAGACTCGACAATCTTGGTTTCTATTATGCACATTAATAATGAATTAGGCACTTTGAATAACCTAACAGAAATTGGAGAGATTGTAAGAGAAAAGGGTGCTTTTTTTCATGTAGATGCTGCACAAAGTACAGGAAAAACAGAAATTGATCTCACCAAGATGCCAGTCGATCTAATGTCGTTTTCTGCTCATAAAACTTACGGCCCTAAAGGAATTGGCGCATTATATGTTAGAAGAAAACCAAGAGTGAGACTTGAAGCTTTAATTCATGGAGGTGGCCATGAGAGAGGAATGAGATCAGGTACTTTAGCAACGCATCAAATAGTAGGAATGGGCGAGGCTTTTAGAATAGCAAAAATAGAAATGGAAAAAGATCTCGCAAAAGTAAATGCTTTTCATAAAAGATTTCTCGAGAAAGTTGAAGAAATTGATCACATATACATAAATGGTGACCTAAATAATAAAGTTCCAAATATTCTTAACGTAAGCTTTAATTTCGTTGAGGGTGAGTCTTTGATCATGGGATTGAAAGATATTGCAGTTTCATCAGGTTCAGCATGTACTTCAGCTAGTCTTGAGCCTTCATACGTTCTTAGAGCTCTTGGAAGAAAAGATGAACTCGCACATAGTTCAATTAGGTTTTCTTTTGGAAGATTTACAAGTGATGAAGACGTAGATAATAC
>LUMQ01001165.1_pt1 | contig 11089 bp, 9 predicted proteins | sample 729621 | NCBI WGS metagenome assembly LUMQ01 (sample SAMN03860259, study PRJNA289734) | marine metagenome | biome: seawater column; feature: ocean; material: water; isolation source: Red Sea water column Station 12 - depth 25m | place: Saudi Arabia: Red Sea | collected 2011-10-15 | depth 25 m | reverse complement strand
CTTCTAGGTATAAGAGTGAAAAGACTCAAAATAATTTTTTTATCTTTACTCATAAGCTTACATATCAATGCATTTGATGAATTTCTTGTAAGTGATATTCGAATTGTTGGTCTGCAGAGAGTTTCAACTGGAAGCATATTTAATGTTATACCTATAAGCGTTGGAGACAGAATTGATCAACGTAAGTCTAATGATATTGTACGATCGTTATTTGCTACGGAACAGTTTGACAATATTCAAATAGGTAAAGAAGGTAATACATTAATCATTACTGTAGAAGAGAGGCCATCTATATCAGCAATTGAACTATCTGGAAACAAAGCTTTAAAGACAGAACAATTATTAGAAAGTCTTGATGGTGTAGGCATTAAAGAGGGGGAAGTATATAAAAGATCGACTTTAGAAAAAGTGAAGTCAGAGTTAGTTAGATCGTATTCAGCTAATGGGAGATATGGAGCAACTGTAGAAATTGAAGAAATAAATAAACCAAGAAATCGAATTGAGATAGATATTGAGGTTGATGAGGGTAAGAGCGCAAAAATTGAAAAGATAAATATAATTGGAAATGAAATTTTCACAACTGATGAAATTTTAAGAGGATTTGAGTTATCAGAAGGCTCTTTTTTTTCTTTTTTATCTAATGATGATCAGTACTCTAGAGAGAAATTGAAAGGCGATATTGAAACACTTGAGTCATATTACAGAGACAGAGGATATTTAAAATTCTCAATTGAATCTTCTCAGATAAGTCTCTCGCGAGATAAAAGGGAAATATATATTACTTTCAATGTTAACGAAGGCCAAAAATATACAATTAAAGATGTAGAAGTAGTTGGCGAAATCCCATTTGAAGAGGAAATTTATATAAATATTACAGATTCATTGAAAGAGCAAACTTATTCTCAGGCAACTATTACTGGAATAGAAGAATTTTTTACTAATGTGCTTGGTAATAGGGGTTATGCTTTTGCTGAAGTAAAAGGCAATCCTGAAGTTGAAGATGAGTCTAATGAAGTTAAATTGACTTTTACGATAGAGCCTGGAAAAAGAACATATACGAGGAAGATCTTATTTACTGGCAATGAAATAACTCAAGACCATGTCTTAAGAAGAGAAATGAGACAGTTTGAAGGAGCATGGAGCTCTGACAATAGTATTGAAGCTGGAAAAGTTAGACTTGAAAGGCTAGGTTACTTTAAAGAAGTTTCTGTAGAAACTGTTCCAGTGCCGGGAACAGACGATCAAATAGATGTTTTGTATAGTGTCGAGGAAGAAACAACAGGAAGCTTAGGCGGGAATATTGGCTACAGTGACTTTGGATTGATGTTAGGATTTAATTTACAAGAACAAAACTTTCTTGGCAGTGGAAATACAGTTGGAATCGGTATAAATAAAAGTATTTACAATGAAGTTTACAACATATCATTTCTTGATCCTTATGCAACGAAAGATGCTGTTAGTTTAGGTTACAACATATATTTTAGGGAAACTGACTATGGAGAATTTAACATTGCAAATTATTTGACAAATTCTGCAGGATTTGGAGCTCAGTTTGGTTATCCAATATCAGATACGCAAAGGCTAAGTTTTAATTTGACGTATGATAAAACCGATATTGACATAGGGAGCTTACCAGCCAGAGAGATCTATGATTTTGTTGCAGCTGAGGGAAATGTTTTTGAAACATTAAGTGCTGGAGTGAGTTGGCAAACAGTAACGTTAAATAGGGGATTATTTCCAACTGATGGTGCCTCTACATCGTTGAGTTTAAGTTCAACCGTCCCAGGAAGTGACCTGAATTATTACAGAATCAACCTAAGACAAAGATATTACCAGCCTTTATCATCAGATTTAATTTTTGGGCCCTAGGTCATTAAGAGGATTTGAATCAAATACTCTTGGACCAAGAAGCACTGATGCTCCATGTTACGAATTTAATTATGAGGAAGGAACATGTCCAAATCTTTTAGATACTGATGGAGATGGTGAATTAGACTCTCCATACTACAATCCATATGCTAACAATACATCAAGATATAGAGATGCTCCTATTGGCGGAAACATTAAAGTTGAAGGAAGTCTTCAAATGATCTTTAGACTCCCGTTTATTGAAGACCAAAGATCAATGCGAAGTGCTTTCTTTTTTGATTTTGGAAATGTGTTTTCAGATAACTGTAAAGATTATCAAATTAATTGTTACAAACCATCTATTGATGACTTGAGATATTCTTATGGTGTCGGAATCACATGGATTACTGGTTTTGGCCCAATGAGTTTCGCTATTTCTAAACCTACTAATGCTGGTCCTCAAGAGAGAACTGAAGAATTCCAATTTACAGTAGGAAATGTTTTCTAGTTAATATAAAATGTTCAAATCCAATGTGGGGTACTTATGAAAAATATAACTAAAATATACTTAATAGCTTTCTTGTTTGCAGCAGTGCCTTTGATGGCTATGGATGGAGTTGCAGTAATTGATATGAGAACCGCTGTTTTATCAACTCAAGCAGCTGCTGATGCATTTAAGGCTCTTGAAGAAGACCCAGATTATTCATCAAATCTTGAAGAAGCTCCGTCGTTACAAGCAGAAAGACAGGCTATAGCTGAAAAACTTCAAAAAGAGTTAGAAACACTATCACAAGAAGAAATAGCTCAAATGCAAAAAGAAATTCAAGATAAGGGAAAAGATTTGGAGTTTTTAGCTGGAAAAATTCAGCAAGCTCAAGAAGTTTTTGCCAGTTCTGGTCCTGCAATGCAAAAAATTATTGGTGAGCTTATAGCTGCAAAACAGATTAAGGTTTTGATGGCAAAGAATGAGACATTACTTTTTAGTGATCCAGCTTTAGATTTAACTGATGATGTTACATCTATGCTTGATGTAGCAGCTGCAGAGGCAAACTCTACATCTGAGTAGTGTCCAAATCTATCAGCTTTAATCTAGGCGAGTTACAGGAAATACTAAATGCAACTCTGAAGGGTGACCCCAGTTGCGTTGTCGATAATATTTCTACGATCTCTAATTCTAATGATAGTTCTATATCTTTTGTTACTGATAATAAATACAAGAAATACTCAAAAGAATCAAAAGCAGCTGCATTAATCGTATCTAAGGATTTTACTTTAGAGAGCGATCAAAATTATTTAATTTGCGAAGATCCGTATTTGGCATATGCAAAAATAAGTAACCTTTTTTGTGAAGATGGAATTAATTTTCCAACAATCCATTCATCGGCTGTTATATCTGAAGAGGCTAATATAGATAAAAATGTATATATTGGCCCTAACGTATATATTGGACCTAAATGTAATATAGGTTCAAACGTAATAATTAATGCAAATTGCTCAATCGTAAAAAACGTAACAATATCTGAAAACTCAATAATTCATCACGGTTCTGTGCTTGGTTCAGACGGCTTTGGTTTTGCACCTACAAAAAATGGATACGTAAAAATAGAGCAACTTGGAGGATTAGTTATTGGAAAAAATGTTGAAATTGGAGCAAATTGCACAATTGACAGAGGCGCAATTGATAACACTGAAATTCATGATGGCGTAATTTTTGATAATCAAGTTCATATTGCTCATAATGTAGTAGTTGGAAAAAACTCTGCAATTGCTGCTTCATGCGCAATAGCTGGCTCAACAAAGATAGGTGAGAATTTTCAAATGGGTGGCTTATCTGGAGTTTTGGGACATCTTGAAATTTGCAAAGATGTAAAAGTTGGAGCTCATACGCTCATAACCAAAAGCATTAGTGAGTCAGGAGAATATATTGGAATTATGCCGGCACAGCATTATAAAGACTGGGCAAAATCATCAATATTTATAAAAAATAAGGGTAAAAAATGATTCTTAATCAAGATGATATTAAAAAATATCTTCCTCATCGAGAACCATTTCTTTTTATAGACGAAGTGGTAGAAATAGATGAGAATGAAACTATCCATGCTAGAAAATTAATTAAACCTGACGAATATTTTTTACAGGGTCATTTTCCAGGAAATCCAATTTTTCCAGGAGTTATAATCATCGAAGCCTTGGGTCAAGCATCTGGCATTTTAGGATTCACTATAATGAATAAAACTCCTGAAGAAGGATCTATATACGTCTTGGCAGGAGTTGATAAAGTTAGATTTAGAAAGAGGGTAAGACCTGGAGATACAATAGATTTGTTTAGCAAAGTCGTAAATGAAAAAAGAGGAATATGGAAATTTGATTGCAGAGCTGAACATAACAATGAGATAGTATGTTCAGCGACTATATTATGTGCAGATAGAAAAGCTTTATGAGTATCCACCCAACCTCAATAATTGATCCTTCAGCAAAAATTGCTAAAGATGTGCAAATTGGTCCATTTTGTACAATTGGAGAGGATGTACAGATTGAAAGTGGCTCAAAGATTATTAGCCACGCAGTCATTAAAGGCCCTACAGTAATTGGAAAAGATAATTGTATTTATCAATTCTCAACTATTGGAGATGACACTCCTGATAAAAAGTTCAAAGGGGAAAAAACAAAACTAATTATTGGTGATAATAATATTTTTAGAGAAGGAGTCACAATACATAGAGGAACAGTTCAAGACAATTCAGTAACAACGATTGGATCAAACAATTTATTTATGCCGTTTGCTCATGTTGCACATGATTGTATAGTTGGAAATGACAATATTTTTGCAAATCTTGCTGCACTTGCAGGACATGTACATGTAGGAAATAACGTCACTATTGGAGGAATTACGACAGTTCATCAACACTGTAAACTAGGTGATTTTTGCTTCGCAGGTATGAATTCGTCAATTACAATGGATGTCCCAGCATATGTAAAAGTAGCTTCTGATCCTGCAAGGGTGGTTGGAATAAATTCTGTAGGTATGTCTAGAAAGAATATTAGTGATGACTCAATTAGCAATATCAAAAAAGCATATAAATTGGTGTATAGAAAAAATTTAAAAATTGAAGAAGCGCTTTTAGAATTAAGTTCACTTTTTGAGCAAACTCAAGATATTCATATAGAAAATTTTATAAAGTCAATCCAGGCATCTGAAAGAGGAATCCTCAGGTAGGTGATTAAAGATAGAAAAACATAAAGATATTGAATTACTTGGTGTTGTTGGACCGAAATTAGAAAATCTTGGATTAAATTCTCAATTTAATTTTGAAGAGTTACAAATAATGGGAATAGTTGACCCAATTCTTAATTATAGAAATCTTTCTATGAGAAGAAAAAAATTAACAGAGTCTTTTATAAAAAATAAAATTGACATATTTATTGGTATTGATTCTCCGGACTTTAATATAAAAATTCATAAGTCTCTGAAAGAAAAAGATATTTGTAAAAATATTCAACTTGTAAGTCCATCTGTTTGGGCTTGGAGGCAAAATAGAACTAAGTTAATAAAGAGATTTATAGATTTGACACTTTGTTTGTTTCATTTTGAACATGAATTTTATAAAAATATTAATCATGAAAGTATTCATTTAGGACACCCATTCAAGACTCTAGAAAAAGCTTCTAGAAAAAATATATTAGATAAATATTCACTTGATGATACTAAAAGATATATTTCTATCCTTCCAGGAAGTAGAGAATCAGAAATAAAAAATATGCTTCCGACATATGTAAAATTTATTGAAAATTATTCTATTCCAAATTCTGATACAGCTTATTTGATTCCGGCAAGCACCAAAAAAATATCTAACAAAATTTACGAAATGACAAATTCTCTTAGAAACGTAGTTGTAGAGCCCTTTGTGATAAATGAATTTCTTTCTATATCTGAATTTTCTATAGTTACTTCAGGTACTGCATCTTTGGAATCAGCTGTTATCGGATGTCCTCCAATAATTTGCTACAAAACTAATCCTTTAAATTATTTTATTATTTCTAGAATGCTAAAAGTTCAAAATATAGGTTTACCAAATTTGTTGTTAGGAGATTCCGTTTTTCCTGAACTTGTACAAAATGAATGTAATCAAAAAAATCTGCTACTAGCTGCTGATAAGATTTTTAAAATTACTCCACAAATGAATAAGATTCAAAGTGAGATTAAGGAAAAACTTTGTGGAGTAGGGTTTGCAAATGCTGCTAAATCAATTCTAGACCTTTGAAGAATATTATCGCTGGAGTTGATGAGGTTGGTAGAGGGGCTATTGCAGGACCAGTTATTGCAGCGGCTGTAATTTTAAAAAAAGACATTGAAGGATTAAAGGATTCAAAAAAAATTTCTGAAAAAAAAAGAATTGAACTTTCAAATAAGATTAAAAAATATTCATATTTTGCTATAGGCTCAGCATCTCACAAAGAAATAGATAAATTTAATATTCTTAATGCTTCTTTATTGGCGATGAAAAGAGCTATACTTAACTTGCCAAAAAAGCCAACAAAAATTCTTGTCGATGGTATTCATAAACCTGATTTAGACATAGAAATGGAGGTTATTATTGGAGGCGATTCGCTGATTAAACAAATAAGTGCAGCATCAATAATCGCAAAAGTTTATAGAGATAACTTAATGTACAAATTTGATAAAAAATTCTCAGTCTATGGTTTTAAAAATAACAAAGGTTATGGAACTAAACAGCATTATAGTGCGCTCGAGATTAATGGACATTCGAATATTCATAGAACAACATTTAAAGGGGTCTTGAAAAGATGAGTGCATTCTCTCATTTAAGAGTTTCGTCTGAATACAGCATTTCACAGGGCCTATTAACCATTAATCAAATTGTTGATAATGCATCAAAAAAATCTATACCCTCTGTTGCCTTGACTGACAAATCTAATATGTTTGGCTTGGTAAAATTTTTTGATAAATGTGAATTAGCTGGAATTAAGCCAATATCAGGATGTTCTTTGAATGTGATATTCGACGGTGACGAGGATTCTCATGAACTTTTATGCCTTGCCAAAACTAATAACGGCCATAAAAATTTAATGAAAATTATCTCAAGTGCTCATAATAATTATTCATATTCATCTCCAATTATTCAATTCAAAGATTTAACAGAATTAAAAGATGATATTGTTGTAATTTCTGGAGGAAAAAACAGCCACATTTTTGAATATCTGAGAAGAAATAATATATCTGATGCTGAAAATAAAATCGATCAATTCACGAAATATTTTAAAGATGATTTTGTACTAGAAATTCAAAAAACAAATAGAGAAGATGAGTTAGAGTTTATTAAAAATATACTCCCTTTATCCATAAAAAAAGGAATTCCTATAGTAGCTACTAATGATGTCTTATTTTCAACTCAAAATGATTATGAAATTCATGAGACAAAGGTTTGTATCAATACAGGCAGAACCTTAAATGATCCAAACAGAGAAAAATCATTCTCTGATCAGCAATATTTTAAATCTTCAGAAGAAATGATAGATCTTTTTAAAGAAAGTTCTTCATTCATTGATAATACTAATGAGATATCTAAAAAATGTAATGTCTCTCTTAAAACAAAGGGATATTTCTTGCCAGAGTATCCTGTACCTAAAGAACATGATTTTGACTCTTACATTACTGATTTATCCCACAAAAGATTAAATGAGTTAGTTAAAGATTTTGATAAAAATAAAAGAAAAGAATATGTATCAAGACTAGATTATGAATTAAATCAAATAAAGAAAATGGGCTTTTCGAGTTATTTTTTAATCGTTTATGATTTTATTCAATGGTCAAAGAATAATGATGTACCTGTAGGACCTGGAAGAGGTTCGGGTGCTGGCTCATTAGTTGCATATTCTCTTGGTATTACAACCTTGGATCCAATTGATCATGGTCTTTTATTTGAGAGATTTCTCAATCCTGAAAGACTATCAATGCCCGACTTTGACGTTGATTTCTGTATGGAAAAAAGAGATCTTGTTATTGATTACGTTAGTAAAAAGTATGGAGCAGATGCAGTTTCGCAAATAGCAACATTTGGTACCATGGCTGCAAGGGCAGTCGTGAGAGACGTTGCTAGAGCAATGGGTAAGCCCTACGCACTTGGAGACCGTATATCAAAGATGATACCTTTTGCACCTGGTATGACCTTAGAAAAAGCTGAATCTGAGCAACCTATATTTGCTCAAAGTATAAAAAATGATGCTGAGGTAAGAGAAATTGTGAATCTTTCATATAAACTTGAGGGAATTGCTAGAAATGTTGGAAAGCATGCTGGAGGAGTTGTGATAGCTCCTGGAAGCATATCTGATTTTTGCCCTGTTTATGTAGATCGCCAGTCAGACTCTGTAATGACTCAATATGATAAGGATGATGTAGAAAAGATTGGATTAGTGAAATTTGATTTTTTAGGATTGAGAACATTAACAGTCATTGATAGAGCAGTAAAATCAATTAACAAAGAAAAAAAAGGAAAAGAATTATTTGATATCAATTCGATACCTTTAAATGATGAAAAAGTTTTTAAATTATTAGCATCTGGAAAGACTATGGCTGTTTTTCAACTTGAGTCATCAGGAATGAGAGACCTAATAAAAAGGCTTAAACCGACAAAATTTGAGGAAATTACTGCATTATTAGCACTTTATAGACCCGGCCCATTAAATTCAGGCATGCATGATGAATTTGTTGACCGAAAACACGGTGTTAGTCCTGTAACTTATCCTCATGAGCTTTTAGAAGAAGTGCTTGAAGAGACTTATGGCGTCATTGTGTATCAAGAACAGGTCATGGAAGCAGCAAGAGTGTTAGCTGGTTTCTCTCTTGGTCAAGCAGATATTCTAAGAAGGGCCATGGGAAAGAAAAAGAAAGAAGAAATGGAGGAACAAAGAGAAATTTTTGTAAAAGGATGCGTTAAAAATAATATTAAGGAAAAAAATGCTGAACAAATTTTTGATCTTATTAATCAATTTGCAGAATATGGATTTAATAAATCTCACTCGGCAGCTTATGCGCTGATATCTTACCAAACAGCATACCTAAAAACCTATTATCCTGAGCATTTCATGGCTTCTGTTCTGTCATCTGAGCTTGGTAATACAGATAAAATTTATGCTTTAACACAAGAATGCTCCCGAATGGGTATTAAGGTTTTAAAACCGAATATCCTCTATAGTAGAAGAGGTTTTGTTGTTAATAAAAATAATGAGATTGAATACGGACTTGGAGCTATAAAGGGCGTAGCGGATATGTTTATTAAGCACATATGTGAAGCAAGAAATAAATTTAAATTTAGAGACTTATGGGATTTTTCAAAAAAAGTTGACATTAAATTAGGTGGTAAAAAGTCACTAGAGGCACTATCTCAATCAGGAGCATTTGATAGTTTAAGTCCTTCAAGAAGTATTGCCATAGCATGTGTGGAAGACATGCTGAAAGATGCCTCTATACAAAATGGACAATCAAACTTAAAAAGTGGTGACCTCTTTGCTAATTTTGATGAAAGTTTTGATCCATATGACAAATATAAAAACATTCAAGAATTAACTTTAAGTGAAAAACTTGAATTTGAAAAAAAATCTCTGGGTTACTATCTTTCTGGTCATCCTGTGATAGCCATTGATAACAAAATTAAAAAAATAAGAACAAACAGAATTTCTGATTTAAATACTGATATAAAAAAATCGTCATTAGTTTGTCTAGTAAACAGTGTTAGACAAATCAAAGATCGAAAAGGTATGCCTCTTACATTCATAAACTTTGATGATGGGAGTGGAGTTATGGATGGAATAATTTCAAGTGAAGTTTTAGAAAATTGTCATAATCTTCTTAAAGAAGGATCAATTTTGTCATTAAAAGGTTCAGTTGAGGTTGATGACTATAGATCAAATGATCTTGGTGCCTTAATGTTCAGAATGAGAGTAAAAGAAGTAAAAAGTATCGACGAAGAATTATCTAAGAAAACAAAAGAAATTTTAATTGATACTATGAAGTCAGATTCGATAACCTTAGATGATTTTTCTGAAAAATTAGAACTTATTGAAAATATTTTTTGGAAAGAAGGTACATGTGGCATAAATCTTAAAGTTCAAACAAATGAATCAGAGGCTATAATAGAGCTTGGAGATGAGTATAAATTTAAGCCAACTCTTGAAAATTTGTTCTATTTGGAAGAAATCTTTGGAAAGGATGTAATTCAGATATAACAATTACCAAATATAACAATTTATGGATGACGAAAAGTTTTTAAATTTTGAAGAGCCTATCAAAGAATTAGCTCAAAAGCTTAGTGCTTTAAGAACTGCTGCTGTCGATTCGCCTGCATTAAATGATGAAATTCTAAACTTAGAAAAAGAAAACAAAGCACTCACAAAAAAGATTTATTCTAAACTCGACACATGGCAAATTGTTCAAGTTGCAAGACATCCTAATAGACCTCACACATCAGATTTCATAGCTAGAATCTTTGATGATTTTGATGAACTGCATGGTGACAGGCAATTTGGAGACGACGCTTCTATTATTGGAGGTATAGGTATGTTAGAAAACATGCCAGTTATGGCAATTGGGCATGAAAAAGGTAGAGATACAGATGAAAAAGTTAAAAGAAATTTTGGCATGACTAACCCTGAAGGATACAGAAAAGCTAAGAGATTAATGCTTTTGGCTGAACAATTTTCGTTGCCAGTCATAACATTTGTAGACACTGCTGGAGCCTATCCGGGAGTAGAGGGTGAAGAAAGATGTCAAAGTGAGGCAATTGCTAGAAATTTAGCCACTATGTCAGAGCTTAAGACTCCGATTATAGTTGTTGTCACTGGAGAAGGAGGATCTGGTGGCGCTCTTGCAATCAGTGTTGGAGATCATCTTTCTATGCTTGAGTATGCTATTTATTCAGTAGCTTCGCCTGAAGCATGTGCTTCAATTATTTGGCGATCATCTGAAAAAGCTCCAGATGCAGCTGAAGCCATGAAAGTTTCATCCAACGAACTTAAAAAAATAAAGATTGTTGATGAAATTATTCAAGAGCCACTTGGGGGAGCACATAGAGACTACGACTTAATATCTGAAAACATAAAAGGTTCATTAATAAGAAATTTGTCAATTTTGAATCAGATGTCCATTGAAGACTTATTAGAAAGAAGATACGAAAGAATTTTAAGTGTTGGCACATAAATTGTTATCTATAGAAGAACTTAAAAG
>LUMQ01001275.1_pt1 | contig 11109 bp, 15 predicted proteins | sample 729621 | NCBI WGS metagenome assembly LUMQ01 (sample SAMN03860259, study PRJNA289734) | marine metagenome | biome: seawater column; feature: ocean; material: water; isolation source: Red Sea water column Station 12 - depth 25m | place: Saudi Arabia: Red Sea | collected 2011-10-15 | depth 25 m | reverse complement strand
TACCACTAATTGAATTAATCATTACAAATATTCAAATCTTAAACAGATGGTTGATTTTTTTAGGATCTGCTTTCTTTTTACTATCAATTATATTAATGAATAATACAATTAGACTTTCTGTTTATTCAAACAGACTAATTATTAAAACAATGCAATTAGTCGGTGCAACTAAGTCATTCATCAAGAAACCATTTATAGTAAGACAATTAATATTAGGCTTATGCAGCTGGTTATTATCATCAATGATCTTTTTGGGATTACTGTATTACTTGAAAAACAGCTTTTATGATTTTTCTTTTAAAAATATTGCTGAATCTCTTGCAATTTCAGGGTTAATTTCATTTATAATATGCATAATTATTTCATATGTATCAACATCGATTATTACTGGAAAATTTATAAATTCAAAAATTGATAACCTGTACTGATGAGAAAAAAACAATTTGCATTTGGCAGAAGAAACTATAAGTTTATGTTTATTGGAATAGCAATTATTGCTGTAGGTTTTTTATTAATGTCTGGCGGAGGAAGTGATGATCCTAATGTTTTTAATGAAGAGATATATAATTTTAGAAGAATAAGGCTGGCTCCTGCTCTTGTAATAATTGGTTTTGCTGTTGAAGTTTATGCTATTTTAACAAAACCTGAATAGTGGAAATAATCAAGTCTCTTCTTTTAGGAATTATTCAAGGACTTACTGAATTTTTACCAGTCTCATCAAGTGGTCATTTAGAAATTTCGAAATTAATACTGGGATTCAATTACGAAAACACAAGCAGTCTTTTCTTTACCTTAGTTGTTCATCTAGCAACTGCATTAAGTGCAATTATTTATTTTAAAGATGATGTTATTTCAATTTTGAAAAGTGTTTTTACATTCAAAAAAGATGAAAATACTTTTTTTGCCCTAATGATAATTATTTCTATAATTCCTGCAGGATTAATTGGCTTTCTTTTTGAAGACGAAATCAGCTCACTTTTTGACGGCAATTTGACACTCGTTGGGTTCATGCTGATAATAACAGCTATAATATTATTCTTTTCTGACAGAGTAAGTGATAAGAAAAAAAAGATCAATTTTATGAGTTCTGTGATTATTGGAATATCACAAGCTTTTGCAATTCTACCTGGAATCTCAAGAAGTGGGTCTACAATTGGTACATCAATTTTTCTAGGAATTGATAGAGAAATTGCTGCTAAATTTTCTTTTTTAATGGTTGTTCCTGTAATACTAGGTTCATCTTTAAAACTATTAGTAGACAATGAAATTAATTTAGAGCAGGATAATCTTATAAACTATACTTCAGGATTTATTGCGGCTCTTGTTTCAGGATATTATGCATGCAAATGGATGATTGTTTTTGTTAAAAAAAGTAAATTAATTTATTTCTCAATATACTGCTTAATAGTTGGTATTCTTTCAATAGCTGTATCTAATCTCTATGGATAAAATAAATTATGACTCTGTAATTGAAGAGGGTGTTATTTTACCAATTTATAAACCACTCATGTGGACATCATTCGATGTAGTAAAGTTTGTAAGAAATTTACTAAAGAGAACATATAAATTAAAAAAAATCAAGGTTGGTCATGCGGGTACGCTAGATCCATTAGCTACTGGAATACTTGTACTATGCATAGGAAAAAAAACTAAAGAAATAAACAAGATTCAAGAAGAGAATAAAACTTATTTAGCAACAATAAAAGTGGGGGAATCAACTCCGTCTTTTGATAGGGAAACTGAAATAGATAATACCTATCCTACATCACACATAAATGAAGAACTTATAATGGATTCAATTAAATCTTTTAGAGGTAAATCTGAACAGACCCCACCGGTTTATTCTGCATTAAAGATTGATGGTAAAAGATTGTATGAACTCGCAAGGAAAGGCGAAAAAATAATTCCAAAAAAGAGAGAAATTGAAATTTTTAAATTTAATTTATTGAATTTTAAAAATTTAGAGATTGATTGTGAAATAGAGTGTTCAAAGGGAACATATATCAGAAGTATTGCCAGTGATATGGGTAAAAAACTTGATTCTGGAGCGTATTTAAAATATTTAGAAAGATATTCAGTGGGGGAATATTCAATAAAAAATTGCTTACAGATTGATGAAATAAAAGACTTAATATCCCTTCAATAAGTCAAGAAAATTTTTTCTCGAAATATTTTCTCCTCCTAAACTTCTTAAGTGTTCCGATGGAACTTGACAATCAATAAACTTATATTGATTTTTTTTAAGCTCTTTAACCAAATAGTATAAAGCAACTTTACTAGAGTTTGATGACTTTGAAAACATGCTTTCACCACAAAAGATATCACCTAGATCAATTCCGTAAAGGCCACCAACAATTTCATCATCATCCCAAACCTCTACTGATATAACCTTACCAGTTTTGTGCAATTGTGTAAATGAATCTATTAGTCCCTTTGTAATCCATGTTCCATTTTGGCCAATTCTTTTAATGTTTGCACATGAATTTATGACAAATTCAAAGTCTTTATTAAACGTAACTTTATAGTTAGTTTTTCTCAAGAAAGCTTTAAAACTCTTTGATACTTTAAGTTTATCAAGAAATAAAACCATTCTAGGATCTGGGCTCCACCAGGCTAAACTTTCATCAGACTCAAACCAAGGAAAAATACCTTCTTTGTAAGCTTTAAATATCCTATCGGGGTGTAAATCACCTCCAAATGCTACAATACCAATTTCATCGGCATCATTTGGAGAAGGAAACTCAAAACTTTCATCAAGTATCACAATACTTAAAATGGTAAATCATCTGGCTCATTGGTAGATGAGTCAGGTATATTTAAATCTTCCTTTGTTGGTAATGGAGGTAATTGAGATTCAAATTCATCTACAACTTTCTCTATTCTCCACCCTTGAATTGAATTAAAGTATTTTAATTCTCCTTGTTGGTTAGTCCATTCTCTACCTCTTAAGTTTATATCAATTTTCACGAAATCATCAGCTTGAAATGTATCCAATAAACTAGTCCTATCTTGGATAAATTCTATTAATATATTTTGAGGATATTGTTCTTGAGTAGTGATAACAATTTCTCTTTTACGAAAGCCGTTAGATCCGTATTCTTTAGTTTCACCTATTAATTTAATTTTTCCAGAAATGTTCATTTTATATTACTATTTATTTTTAATGCTATATTTTCAAAATCTTTTTTTTCTAATTGAATACTTTTTGAAAAGTCCATGTCAGACATTGAGTTCAAAGGTATTAAATGAACGTGAACATGCGGAACCTCAAGTCCTACGACCGAAAGAGCAACTCTTTTACAAGTTACACTTTTCTCAAGGCCATTTGCAACTTTTTTAGAGAAGTTCATAAGCTTATTATACTCAACATCATTTAAATCAAATAAATAATCAACTTCTCTTTTTAAAATACATAAGGTATGACCAAATGAATTTGGGTTAATATCTAAAAAAGCGAGACAGTCGTCATCTTCGTAAACTTTATGACATGGAATGCTACCATCGACTATTTTAGAAAAAATTGATGCCAATTAATTATCTTGATATTGAAATAATTTCGAATTTAATAACTCCGTTAGGAACAGAAATTTCCGCTATGTCTCCCTTAGTCTTACCCAACAGGCCTTTTCCTATGGGTGAGTTAACAGAAATTTTACCTTCTCTTAAATTAGCTTCACTTTCAGCAACTAACTGGTATTCAAGTTCCATATTATTCATCAAATTCTTGATTTTAACCTTCGATAGTACAAGTATTTTTGAAGAATCTAATTGAGATTCATCAATCAATCTTGCATTCGCTAGAGTTTCTTCAAGTTTAGAAATTTTTAACTCAAGAAGACCTTGCGCTTCTTTAGCTGCATCATACTCAGCATTCTCGCTCAAATCACCTTTATCTCTAGCTTCTGCAATAGCTTTTGAAGCCAAAGGTCTCTCAACATCTTTAAGCTGATTAAGCTCATCTCTGAGGTTTTTTAAACCTTCTTTTGTGTAATATGAAAAACTCATAATTTATAGAAAAAAAAAGTCCTTTCTAAGGACTAAACAAATATACAAATTTTAAAAAAATCAGCATTTTTAGTAATTTAAGATATGATTAAAAGAATAAGTTTAATCTTATGTATCTTTTTATTTAATTCTTGTGAAAAACAAGATGAAAATATAAATCCATTTATCCCAGATGTAAGTTTTGAAAAAACTATAAACCTTAGCCTACCAAACTATGACAACTTAAATTATAATGGAGGATCTTACTTCTTACAAAATGTTGGAGTAAAAGGGGTTATCCTATTTAATTTAAATAATTCAATCTTAGCTTGGGAAGCTAGTTGTCCAAATGAAAAACCATCTAATTGCTCAACAATGGAAATTCAAGGACTACAGGTAGAATGTAAATGTAATTCTAATTTGTACAGTTTGGCAAATGGTCAACCATTAAAAATAAATACAAGTAATTCTTATCCAATGGTAGCTTATTTTACACAAAAAAGCGGCAACTCATTGAGAATATACAACTGAGTTACCGCTAATTAATAATACTAAACTAAAACTTAAAACTGATAGTTGATTCCTACTGAAATGTTTCTACCCATTTCATGAATTCCCATAGTCTTTAATCTTGACATGTGATCGAAATAAAGCTTATCTGTTAAGTTATTTATAGACCATCCTATTTTTAAATCATTTGATAAAAACTCTACATCATATGTACCAGAAAGATTTAAAAGAAAATAAGAATCTGTTTTTGTTTCAAATTGTGCAACATTTTCCTTTTTTCCTTTTAAAACTGCCTCCAATTCAAAAGAACTATTATTAAATTCCAAATTAAAAGATTGTTTTAATGAAAGTGGAGCAATAAAAGGCAGAACATCACTGTTTGATTTTTCACCTCTCAAAAACTCTACTGAAGTTTCATATGATAACCAATTCAAAGAAGATTGTCTGTTATAATATAACTCTCCACCAAAAATATTTGCATCATCTTGAACGTAGTTATAGACAGGCATTTCGTCCATTTCCTCACCAGTTGGATTTAAATAAATATAATCTTTAAGTGAGTTTGCAAATAAATCTAACCCAAATTGAGATTCACTAGTAAATGTTGAAATTGAAAAATCAATCTGACTACTCTTTTCTTCACTTAGATCTTGGTCACCAACATAATATCTTGCAGTACCATGGTGCATACCATCTGCAAATAACTCAGATAGATTTGGAGCTCTATACCCTGTAGAGTAATTTATTCTCAATGTACCGTTATTACCCATGTCAGTTTTTAAGCCTAGTGAGGTTGTTAAACTACCATAAGTTTCATCAAATTGTCTTTTTTGAACTCTTCTGAAATCTGGTCTTAATCCAACCATTATATCCCAAACTTTTCCATGGAAGTGAGCAAGACCAAATAAACCAAAGTCAAAATTCTGATTTTTCTGTTTTAGCGAACATATATTTTAAATCAACTGATGTTGTATTTAAATCTAAATCCATTGCAGCATCAGAATGTTCTCCTTCGTGATCATCATGATCATCGTCATGATCATCATCGTGATCATCATCTCCATGATCATCATCATCGTCCCCATGATCATCGTGATCATCGTGATCATCATGTCCGTGATGTCCATATTCTTTTCTGTTATTCATTGTATGACCAACTATTACTTCTAATTCAGATGAATCATTAAATATGAAAGTATTTTTCCATGAAAGTGTCAGATTCTCTAATGCTTGAAAACTTTCCTCTTCTTCATGCTCACCTTCATGATCATCGTGATCGTCATGATCATCATCATGATCATCATCTCCATGATCATCGTCATCGTCCCCATGATCATCGTGATCATCATGATCATCTTCCATATGAGGAATCCCGATTGTTGATTCAGAATAATTAAATCTTAATTCTGATATAAATTTATTTGAACTATAGCCTAGTGCAGCTTTAAAATCAGTGTTTTCAAAAAAAGTATTTTCAATTTCTTCTTCAGGAGTGCTGAAGTTTCCATTATCTACATAACTTCCTTGAAATATATAGTTAATTCCGCCAACAGAACCTTTTAAACCAAGGTTATTAGTTAAACCGCTATAATTTGAATTATATAAGCTTCCAAATTCAACTTGAGGGCTACCATCAACGAAACTATCTGGTGAAATATAAATAACACCACCAATAGCATCACTACCATAAAGTACTGACATTGGCCCTTTAATAACTTCAATAGATTGTGTTCCAAAAGGATTTACCTCTAATCCATGATCATCTCCCCATTGGTTATTTTCAACTTTTATGTTATTATTAAAGGTAACAACTCTGTTTCCGTATAAACCTCTTATTACAGGTTTTAATACTCCTTGTCCTGTTGACATAGAGGACACACCTCTAATTTTGTCAAAAGATAGTACAGGGCTATTTGTTAGATTTATGTTACTTAGAGATAATTTATCAACTCTGGTAACATTATTTTTAAGTGATTCTTTAAATGGAGTTGATACAACAACTTCTTGAAGACTCACTGGAATAATTGTATCTTTTTCAACTTCTTGAGAAAAAGATTGGTTTGTATTTAGTGTAAATAGTATAACAAGTATACTTAGTATATATTTTTTCATTTTAATTAATTTGATTTTTAGTAATAAAGTTTGTTTGCTACACTATTGTAGGTGGCCCTCTATTCGCATTAAAATCAAGATTAATTTTTATGAAATGTGCGTAGAAATTAACTTCTACAACATCTATATCATTTATTGGTATTTTTTTATCAGAACAATCTTTGTTGTTATCAAATTGATTAATCAAGAAATCACAAGTTAAACAATCATATTTGTGTTCATGATAATGCAGTGATGAATCATCACAGTGTTGATGTTCTTTTTCAAATAAGTGACTAACACTAACAATTGTTGGTAACAATACTATTAGGTTTAGTGTTAATGCAACTAGTTTATTCACTGCGCAAATATATGAATTTAGAATCTTAACTGAATACCTGCTAAAAAATTTCTTGTTGCTTGAGGATAGTACCCTGTTCCCTCGATAGTTGTGACTCTGTTAGGATCAGACCAGGTATCATCATATGTGTAGTAATAACCATTGGAAACATACTTAACATTAAATACATTATTAACTAATAATGAGAATGTAATAGAATCAAACACATAGGTATTACCAAATTCATGTGAGAAATTCAAATCATTAACAAAGTAACTATCCAATAAAGAAAATTCAGAATCAGTATTTGACATATATTGTTTACCAACATACTTTGATAGTAATGATAAACTTGAGTTATAATTAATAGTATATATTAATGCATTGGAAGCCACAAAATCTGGTGAAAAAGAAATATTTGTATTTCCGAAATCAACTAATTGTCCATTAAAATTTGATATATAAGATTTGTTTTTATTTGAACTAAATGATAAGCTTGTATTAAGGTCAAATAAATTATTAATCGCATAAAATAATTCAATTTCTAGTCCTAATCGATGACTTGAACCACTATTATTTCTTATAGGATTTCCAACATCATCAAGTGCACCAGTCAAAACTAACTGATCATTGTAGATCATTAAATATGAATTAACATTCAATGTTATGTTTTCATTTCTATATCTCCAACCAATTTCAAAATCATCAAGCTGTTCAGGTTTTACGTTATTGTTATTTTCATAATCAGTTCTGTTGGGTTCCCTGTTTGCTCTTGAGTAAGATGAATACAGAATTGAATTGGAATTTAATTTATAAGAAACTCCAAATTTTGGATTGAAAAAATTATGTTTTTTGTTTAGTAACATTTCGACTAAATCAGACGTAGTTCCACTAGTTGTATATTTTACATTTCGAAATTGTAAATCCCCAAATAATTCAAAATTATTGATCGAATAAACAACTTTAGTAAAAAAACTTAAATCAGTTTTTTTACCATTTCCATCATAATATCGATCTCTAATTTTTCCATCTGCACTAAAAGTTCTGGCCCATATCACTTCACCAAAATGATCTCCATCGTAATCACTAAAAGAACCATTGAAAATAAAATCTAGATTATCACTCTTGTAATTAGTTGAAAAATTCAATACATAAAAATCATTATCTAACCATCTTCTACGAATAATATCAGTTGTACCTAAAATATTCCCATTAGAATCCAAGTCAGAACCTACAATACCGCTATAACCATCAACTGAATCATCTTCTTTGTACTGTTCAAAATAACCTCTTCCATCAGTATAATTTAGACTTAGATTTGTTGACCAATTATCATCAATAGTTTCGTTCCAGTGAAACTGAAAATGATCTTGCTTATAGTTATCAATTTCATTTTCATATGTGTAAGGATTCTGTCTTCTATTTTCTAATAGCTGATCAGATGTCAAACCGTACCATGATTGATAGGTTCGTTCGTGACCACCAAACGCAAGAGCTTTTATTAATGTAGATCCTTTGTAATATGTTCCTTGAAGGAAGTAAGATTTAAGATCAGAAAAAGCTCTATCAACATAGCCGTCAGATTTTATTTTTGACAATCGCCCGTTAAGCTCAAAATGATCATTGATTAGACCAGTACTAAATTTAACAGTATTTTTCTGAGTATTATAACTTCCGAATGAGCTTGAAATTTCAGTAAATGGGTTCTCACTAAAGCTATCTGTTAGAATATTAATACTAGCACCAAAAGCCCCTGACCCATTTGTTGATGTACCAACTCCTCTCTGTAATTGTAAACTTTCAACTGATGAAGAAAAATCAGGTAAATTAACCCAGTACGTACCATGAGATTCTGCATCATTAAATGGAATTCCATTTATTGTTATGTTAGTAGATTGAGGACTAACTCCTCTAACTCTTATTCCTGTATAACCAACACCAGCACCTGCATCAGAAGTAGTTACAACAGAAGGGAGATATTTAAGTAAAATTGGTAAATCTTGACCTAAATTTCTTTTTTCATACTGTTCTCTTTTTACATTGGAAAATGTAATAGGTGAAGAAAATTTCACCCTCAAAGCCTTAACAATGACTTCGTTCAAGTTTTGTGGAGTACCCTGAAGGGTATCCACAATTTGTTTTTGTGAAAATGACAGATTTGATATAATAAATACCGTTAATAATAATTTCTTCATAAAATTTAATTAACGAGATTCTATAGTTGAGTAGCATTATCCCTTACAAAAATTACTTTGTCAGGTTCAATGGGTATAATCTCAGCCGTAGCACCCCAATTAGGTTACAATATTAATTATTTTATCAATAATTTCAATTGACTTTAACTTTCTTTCTAAAAAAGAGCCGTTTATTAAATTATATTTCTTATCGTATTTTTCTAATGTTTTTTTAAAATATTCAAAGATTTCTTTTCTCTCATTCGGCTTATCTCTTAAATCATCCTTAACCCATGGAATATCTACATCCATCAAAAGATATAGATCGTATTTATTTTTTATAGCATATTCATTGATGAGGGGGTCACATTCGTCGAAGTATATTTCAGAGTATATTTTAGTGGTGAGTAAATCTGTATCACAGAATAGAATTGAATTACATTTTTTTGAGGCTTCATTTTCTAATCTCATTTGACCTTTAGCTATGGGAATCAAATCATCATAGGAACATATTTCTTGATTGAAATCATATTTTTTTTGAAGATACTCTCTCGCATATTCTTCGATATAAATGGAATTATAATGATCAGCTAATTCTTTTGCAAGAGTTGACTTACCTGTAGATTCAGGACCAAAAAGAACAACCTTTATGCAGTTTGAATTTGTTTGTTGTAAAGTTTTTTCCATTTAATGTATCCTGCAATAGCAATTACTGTAAATATAAAATATTGAAAACTAGTAAATGCTAAACCTTTATGTAAATAAAGAGGTACTGAAATTATATTACCAACTATCCAAAAAATCCAACTTTCAACTTTTCTCTTTGCCATTAACCACATTGCTGCGAAAAATATTGCTGTTGTCAAGATATCAATATATGAAACAATAGTTTCCCATTTGTCAAAAAATGTATACACTAAAGAAACAAAAATAGAAGATGAAATAAACAATAAAATAACTATTCTGATATCTGTATTAGAAACTTTTGAGATTGGAGATACAGTATTATTTGTTCCTTTAAGCCAAAAATACCAACCATAAATGCTCATGATAAAATAGTAAGCATTTATAAGCATATCCCCCAGTAGCGACCACTTAAACAGTAGGTATACAAAGATTGAAGTATTAATCAACCCCGTTGGGAATACTAGGATGTTATTGTTTTTTGAAAACCACACTGAAAGAAACCCAAAAAAAACTGCAATAATTTCTAAACTGATATCCGTATTTGAATATTGCGAATATTGATAAAATAATTGATCAAGAAAGTCCATCATCAATAAATACTGTAGAACAAATATATTCTTTGTTTAGTTGAAATTTACATATAATATTGGTTATCGATCCGTCAATATCAACATAAGCATTTGCTAAATTATTTTTAGTGTCAATTGTTGAGATAAAAATTTGATCTTTAAAATCAATTCCAGGATATAGACATAATTTATAAATGGCTTCTTTCAAAGTCCAAATCAATGTTATATCAGAAATATTTTCGATACTAATATTGTTTATATCTGTTTGATTTAAAAACTTGTGTTTAATATTTAGTATTTGTTTTCTTTTTGTTTCTATGTCGACTCCACATGATTGATTTGCCATAAGCAGTGTTACATAATTTTTACAATGACTAATTGAAATAAATTTTCCAGATTTTAATATTGGTGCCCCAAATTCATTATAATAAAGATCATATGGATCTAATTTACATAGCCTAAGAAGTAATCTTGAGCATAAAAACTCAAGTGCTTTTTTAGAATTCTTTCTTTTTTCAAGAATATTCAACTCATCGCTTGTGAGATTAAGCTTTGAACGAAAGAAATTAATATCCTCAGAACAATGCCATATTACGTGAGTATATAATGAATCGTCAGATGAATATGAAAGTGGCATTTAAGCCGAAAATAAAAAAAAGTACAGGTTTTAAGAAACTGGATCTACGGAAACGTAAGACTTATTGTCTTTTTTCTTAGTAAATCTTACAACTCCATCAATTTTAGCATGAAGAGT
>LUMQ01002702.1_pt1 | contig 11131 bp, 10 predicted proteins | sample 729621 | NCBI WGS metagenome assembly LUMQ01 (sample SAMN03860259, study PRJNA289734) | marine metagenome | biome: seawater column; feature: ocean; material: water; isolation source: Red Sea water column Station 12 - depth 25m | place: Saudi Arabia: Red Sea | collected 2011-10-15 | depth 25 m | reverse complement strand
AATATCTGCTGCGGCTAGCAATAGTGTTTGCTTTGCATTTGCTGCACTTTCTTCAGTAAATGGGTCCAATCCACGTGCCATTGCGCCAATTTTTGCCATCGTATCTTTAATTACCGTCATCAACTGCATGCGCTGCTTCACAGCATCATTTTTTACACCTTCATGTGCAAAGACAGGAAGTGCAAGAAAAGCTATTGATGCCAAACATATAATTTTTGTTTTCATTTTTATTCTCCAATAGAAAGCATATAGCCCACTGAATATAAAAAAAAAGTATCAATCTTGATTATTAAACTGGACAATATATCTATTATATAAATAGAACAAAACAAGAACATTTGAGGTTAGAATGTCAAGCCCAAGATACATTTCTTTATGGTTCCCATATTTTGGGGCAGAACGGGTACAACGAATTTTCAAATTCGAAAAAAATCATAAGCTCGCGATAATTGAAAATAATGGTAATACACAAACATTATCTTCGGTATCTTTCGGTGCACATAATTCAGGATTAAATATCGGCCAGCCATTGCAAGATGCAAAAGCCATATGCCCCGAATTAATGACCCGTGTTCGATCTGTAAAATGCGAATTAACTTTTCTACACGCCTTATGTCGTTGGTATACTCAATTCACACCTTGGGTAGCAGCTGACAACTATGACGGAGTGATCCTTAACATTAAAGGTTGTGCACACTTATTTGGTGGTGAAGAAGGAATGCTTGATTTAATTGTATCTCGTACAGAAACATTCGGCTTGACCGTAACAAGTGGAGTGGCTGATACTGTAGGAGGTGCTTGGGCACTAGCTCGCTTTACTCCCAAGCCAACAGAAAGCTACCTTAAAAGTAATTCTATTGATCAAGAAGCTCGCGCAACCCGTAGCCGTGCTACAAAAAAAATACAAATAGACGATACAAAACAGCAAGTGACGCAATTACTTAAAAATAATGCAATACGCATTGCACCAGCGGGAAATACTTATAACTCATTAGCTAAACTTCGCTTTGGCCCTACATTGATTGCCAGATTAGACCAGGCACTAGGACATGTGCCAGAGACAATTTCACCAATTACTGACAAAAAGCATTTTGGTGTGAGAATAAGCTTTCCAGAACCTATTGGGCTTATTGAGGATATCAAGAACGCTATAGAAAAATTGCTTATTCGTTTATGTAACAAATTAAAAACTGCTGTTTTAGGATTTCAGGAATTAAAAATTGATTTGGGTTTTAGTAATAATGAAACACAATCACTTTTGGTAAGTCTGGCATGTTTCACTAATGATCCTGAACGTATCTTCTCTGTTTTACTACTCAAATTAGATGAAATTAAACCAAATTTTGGCATTGATATTATCCGACTTGAAGCAATCAATGTGAGCCCTATCACACAATCTCAATCCATTAATAATTTGGATATGCATGAAAAGGTAATAAAAAATCAAAATAGCGTACTTAAAAACCTAATAACGCGTCTGGGAACAAAAGTTGGATTAGATGCAATTATCAGACACATACCAGCTCAAAGTCATATACCTGAAAAATCATGGCAGGTTTTAAATGCAGCATGGTCAAATTATGATATGAAAAGCTGGCCAACTTCGAACCGTAATAGACCTTCATTTTTATGGCCACCGGAAGCATTAGAAGTGCCAAAGCATTCAAGACTAGAAGATCATTTTATTTGGCGGAAAAAATTATACCAAGTAAAAACTAAATTGGGACCAGAACGCATTGCACCAGAATGGTGGATAGAAGATAATAATTGGCGAAGTGGAGTGCGTGATTATTGGCAGGTACGATGTAATGATGGAGAATTTTTATGGCTATTTTATGCTCATGGAGCGCAACTACCAGGAGGCTGGTTTTGCCACGGAAAATTTGGATAAAGTAACCGAATTAACGTTCTACTTAATAGTGCCTAAAAAAAATATCCAATAAACTTATAAAAACGGCATATGCCTATTTACATCCTTATAAAGTAAATATCTGAAAGGACCTGGTCCTCCCGCATAGCATGCCTGAGGGCAAAAAGCTCGAAGCCACAAGAAGTCTCCTGCCTCCACCTCAACCCAGTCTTGATTAAGATGATAAACAGCTTTTCCCTCAAGAATATATATTCCATGTTCCATCACATGTGTTTCCGCAAAAGGAATTACACCACCAGGCTTAAAAGTCACAATATTAACATGCATGTCATGGCGAATATCATCAGGCTCAACAAAGCGCTTAGTAAACCACGTGTTGTTAGAATTAGGCATTTCGATGTCTTCGCATTCATTTTCATTCTTTACGAAAGCTGCCGGACGCTCGATCCCATTGATATCTTTATATAATTTCCGAATCCAATGGAAATTGGTTTCTTCATTAGAATTGCTCCAAATACTCCATTCAGAACCAGCTGGAATATAGGCATAACTACCACTTTTCAGAATATAGCTGTCACTGTTAATTGTTAATTCAGCTGAACCAGACGTCAAAAAAAGCACTGACTGAACCCCCGAGTTAGCTTCCGGATTATCACTTCCTCCGTTTGGTTCTAGTTGCACCACATACTGACTAAATGTTTCTGCAATTTTGATTGCGATGGAAGCCCCCCCACTGGAGAAACATATGTATTTTTTTTCATATAATTTTTTCTAATTAAACATTTATATATTCAAAACGTGAAAACTTTAACTTAAAGCAATTGTACCCATAATTTATGGACAGTAACAGAAATAACCTATTCAGAGCTTATATTACCACAAAATATTTTAACATAAAATATCATTCACTAGACATCGAAGGTGTACGAACGCCTAACGAACGCCAACGCTCCAATTCTTTTGGAGCACTTAATGTCATTTTCCGATATATTTGATTATATCTATCTACTCGAAAAAGCTTAACACTTGTTAACACGCCCATCCTACGCAAAAACTTTCGGTCTTCTTCCGCAAGCTCTTCACGGATATTAGTGTCTACTCCCGCCCTCGATACATACTCCAACAAGTTTTTATCTCTTTTTGATATGCTATCAGTATCATCAATGCTGCCGCCCAGCTTTTCAATCAAATCCCGCTTTGGTGTCGGATCTGCTAAATTACCTGCTGATGCATCAGGTACTGGAAGCTTCGTTAAATTGTTTGGTATTATTAGAGGCTTACTAGGCAATACCGCAAATTCCTCGGGACCTGTCCCAACATCATAAAGGTCCCGAAGTCTCGCATCATCACTGCTACAAGCACTCAATAAAAATAAACTGACTAAGATGCCTGAAATCCTACAGACCATAAAATACCATTCTTAATTTAATTACAATATTAACGAATGAAACAGCTTCAGTCACTCTCATTCTGTTTGCCTGAAAATATAACCAATCCAAGAGCACCAAAAAATATAAAGATATCTGCTACATTAAACGCAAAAGGGTTGGATATTCCACAACAAGATACATTTAGAAAATCAACAACTGCACCATGAAAAAATCGATCGATAGCATTTCCAGCTGCCCCACCAACCAAAAAACCACAAGCGACTAAGCCCAGTGATCCAAATTTTTCTGAAACCGACCATCTAATCACAACAAAACAAATTAAAAAAGCAATTATGATTAGAACCCAGCGCATAATCTCTGTGCTGTTTGCAAACAAACCAAAGTTTACCCCATAATTCCATGCCATAGTGAATTGTAAATAAGGAGGGAAAACATCGATTATTCCGACGGACGGTAAATCTAAAAGATACAGCATGGTGAGTTTAGAAAGCTGGTCGCACAGTATCGTGATTATAGCAACTTGTAAAATTTTATACATATTACCTCTAATGTTTAAAATGCCTCATTCCAGTGAAAATCATGGCAAGCCCAGCCTCATTGGCCGCATTAATTACTTCATTATCTCTAATTGAACCACCCGGCTGAATTATGGACGACGCACCTGCTTCAATTGCAGCCTCTAGTCCATCTGCAAATGGGAAAAAGGCATCTGACGCTAATGCAGATCCCTGTGTTGGAAGCTCATCTAAACCCTGAGCTTTAGCCATGTCTTCAGCCTTCTTAGCTGCAATCATACAACTATCTACACGGCTCATCTGTCCAGCCCCAATCCCAACTGTACAAAGATCTTTTGCGTATACTATGGCATTTGATTTTACGTGCTTGGCAACTTTCCAAGCAAAAAGCATATCTTGAAACTCACTATCTGTAGGATTTCTGTTTGTAACAACACGTAAACTATTTTGTGATAAAGGCTTTCTATCTTTATCTTGAACTAAGTAACCACCAGACACATGCCTAATGACCTTTGATTGACACGCCAGATTAGTAGACTTCTCTACTGTCAATAATCTGAGATTACTTTTCGAAGAGAAGACTTTACGCAAGACCTTGGTAATTTCTCTCGCAGATTCCTCATCAATGATCTGATTTACAGCAACGATGCCTCCGAAAGCCGAAGTCGTATCACAGTGTAAGGCCGCTTTATAAGCCTCAACTAGATTATTTGCCACACCGACACCACACGGATTAGCATGCTTAATAATAACAGCTGCTGCTCCATCACTTTCCGTGAACTCATTCACTAATTCGAGAGCGGCGTCAGCATCATTTATATTGTTATATGACAACTCTTTACCTTGAATTTGATACGCAGCACCAATGCCACTATTAATACTTTCATCTACGTAAAAAGATGCGCTCTGGTGTGGATTTTCTCCGTACCTCAAATTTTGTGATAAAGCTGCTGAAAATGAGAGGCGCCGAGGTTGTATATGCCCAGGTTGCTCTAACATCCAAGTTGAAACCATAGCATCATAATTGGCAGTTAACGAAAAAGCATTCTGTGATAGTTTTTGCCTGAAGGTATAAGAGGTACATCCGTTGTTAACATTTAATTCATCAATTAAATCTCCGTAATCTTGGCTATCAACCACTGTGGTAACATACTTAAAGTTCTTTGCGGCCGCTCTAATCATTGCGGGGCCGCCAATATCTATGTTTTCAATACAATGATTATAATCAGCACCGCTCTTAACGGTTTCTGCAAAAGGGTACAGATTCACTATTAATAGATCTATCTCCTTTATTTTATGTGCTTCCATTGCTTCTAAATGTGATTTTTCATCTCTTACAGCAAGCAAACCACCATGCACAGTTGGGTGAAGCGTTTTTAAACGCCCATCCATCATTTCAGGGAAACCCGTTAATTCTGACACTTCTTTAACATTAAAGCCTGCATCACGCAGCATAGATGCGCTCCCGCCAGTTGAAACAATTTCAACATTTCTTTCTTGAAGTTCCTGTGCAAGTTCCAAGATGCCTGCTTTATTTGATACAGAGATTAATGCTCGTTTAATTTTTATTAATTTTTCCAACGGAAATACCTATTTTTGTTCGAAAGAACACATCAGAAAGCAACAATTTAATTTTCAAGTTTCGATATCATAGGATTTTTGTAAAGACCACCTGACTTGCTTTAAAAAATCATTCAAACTTGCCGAAAAAATAACCTGCTGGGTGGGAATTGGTGATGCGTGCCCTTCAATAAAATAATAACTAGTATGAAAACTTGGAGCTAAATCAAAAGCCTCCAAAATCCACGTCCCTGAGTACTTTGAATTCATTTGTACTGTATCATCATCTAAAATTTGCGCCGTTACGTCTGGATGCAAGTGAAACCTCACTTCATACTCTATACCATAAACGGAAATCTCTTTTGATTTGCCAAGAGTTGAAAGTGGCTCGATCTGATCTTGACCGATCAAGGTGTCCCCATTATCCGAAAGTTCTAACCTTCTCTCAAGGATAACTCCATATTTATTAGCATAAGCATTATGAGAGACAGTCAGCGCAGTCCCTCCTTCAACCCTTGATTTGTTTACCGTAACTTCTGTTGGGCCTTGAGTTAAAAAATCTCTCATTGCCGATCCACTAGATAAGCTCTTTAAAAGTTTTGCAGAAGATTTACCTTTTAGACAGAATATTGAATGAGACTGCGTCGCTCTACCCGCCTTGTGCCAGTCCCTGCCAAAATTCACCCCGGAGCCACAATTAACTATGAGCGGCTGTCTACCATGCGTTAGTTCAAATCCTAAAACAGAGGCATGTGATAAATTAGAATACGGAATATTAGGTAACCGACCAGCATCCTGTATGATACTAGTACGCCCGCCCTCCATCCGCGCGTAGCCCATTTTTAAAATTTTTGTCGTTTTCTTTTTGTTTCCGGATAAAAATAAATAACGATCTAGATCTCCTGGGTATTTAACACAACTACCATTAAAACGGCATAAGTTTCCGTCGACATGCCGAAGATGGCGTAAAGCTGGTGCAATGCTATTTATAGTCTCTATATGAGCTTGACTTGGAGTCCAATCAGCATCATGCAAACCATGAGCAACCCAAACCAGGTACATAAATATTTCGAGTAACTCCTCGGGATTCCTAGACAAAATACCACCATCTTCATCTATTTTATCTCTGCACTCCCTAGAGAGATGCTCAGTCCCAACAGTAATAAAACGTTCAAATCCCTCTATATATAGACCGCAATATATAACGCCAACAATGGCCTCGAAATTCATGGTCAACTTGTCAGTTTTGTAGAACCGCTTGGATATGAAATTTGCATGCTTATAAATTGACTTAAAATAAGTGCTTATATATTTTTCCGATAATCCATTTAATATTGTATCCTCATGGTGGATAAGTCTTATGAGGCGCCTGCTAGTCAGTCTGGGCGTCCAGCCCGGACCTGAACCTGATCCATATTTTTCGATCCAGCTAAAAACCCACTTCTGGACAATTTCCACAGCCGCTTTATCTCCCCTAGCCGCCAAGTCATCCAACCAGGGGAACCCATGTAATTCCTCATAATTCTCAATACTTGATAACGAATGATCCCATATAACTTTATCGCCAAGTTCAAAAATATTTCCAAAAACAAAGAGTTTTCCATCACAAATTTTGTCTGCGAGTAAGATATTACCAATGGAGCGTGGACCGGGTTTAGAAATAAATTGCTCAGATTTAGCAAAATTTTTCACAGTTCTAGCACAAACTACGTGCCCAAGTTTAAAGAAATAATTTCTTATAATCCGTATAAAGATCATAAATTATAACCCCGTAAAAATTTAATTCTGAAATTTGACATCGTGCAGTAATCGTCTGGGTCATGACCATATTAAATTCAGATAATCTAATCGCGAAGATTAAACTTTTACAAGCTTCACAATATAGAATCCATCAATACCGCCTGTCTCAGCCAAGTGAATTGGGAGCAACCTTAATCCGCCCTCCTCAGTCCGATACTTTTCCAGGAAATCTAACTCTTTAGGCAAATATTTCTCCACTCTTATTTCGTGCTTCTCGTTTAAAAGTTTCCTCACTTGGTACTCACCCTCCTGCGGAAACAATGAACAGGTGCAATAAACTAATTGAGTAGTCGGCTTCATTAAACTTACTGCATGTTCCAACATGCTATATTGTATACAAAATAATTTTTTTAGGTCCGCTTGTGATTTAACGTAAGGTAAATCTGGGTGACGCCTGACTGTCCCAGTTGCGCTACATGGAGCATCTAAAATGATAATGTCAAAAAATCCCTTAATTTTGAATAAATCAGAAATAACTATAGTTTTGCCGCCAGGAGCTGCACACAAATCGAGGGCAGATTTCCCTTTTACGTCATTAAAAAGATGTACAGGGATACTCGCTGAGATATCTTGAACCCACCACTCTCCTTCTTTAAAACCTGGAAGCTCAGATATTTGCCCAGCATTTTCCAATCGCAAACTATGCTTAATGATCTGCTTGCCCTTCAATTCAATTGAAAACCGGTCTATTAGTTCTGGGGTCTTAATGGTTATATCTACAGGCGGACGCTCTAAATGCTGCTTCTCAATTTTATGTGTAATTGAACTACCGTATGCCTGTAAAAGTATCTGCCGAAACCATTTTGGTAATTTAGGAATATCTAACTTGTTCCAAGAACTCTTATCAACTTTAGATATTTTCCTAAGAACCGCATTCACAAGTCCTTTGTAATTTTTAAGTCGCTTGTTCATTCCAACAATAGAAACGTACTCATTTACAATACCATGTGCATCACCATCATCTATAATTTCAACAGTTGCTAATCTAAGAATGTTTAAAATTTTTAAAGTTGGTCTTTTTTTTAACAAAGGAAGTAGTAAAGCATCTGCACGCTCCAAATGCCGTAGCGTGTTAAGCAGCAAGCGTTGTGAACGCGCACGATCGGCGGCACTCAGATTTTGCATAATTAGATTTAAATTTAAATCTGCTAATAAACGCTTCTCACTTAATATATTATCCATCAAAAAACTCGCCTGAAAGCGAGCAGACAGCACTTTTTTTTCAGGCATTAAGCGAATTCCTTGCAATTTAGAGGGGTTTTATATACCCAAGCTTTATTAGAGGGAAGATATTATGGTAAATCCGAAAAGAATACCCCCAGAAGCAAAGAGGGCGTTAGAGGAAGCTGAAGAACGTCGAAAATCAATAAAAGACACACCCGCTCCTAAAAAAGAGTTCGGCGGAAGGGATGGCCCAGAACCAGTTAGATTTGGAGACTGGGAACGGAAAGGTATTGCTGTAGATTTTTAATACCACTTTGCGAGAGGTGGCAAACTCATTAGAACGGCATTCGCGTCGTGACCAGTTGCCAGCCCAAACTTTGTCCCACGATCATATACAAGATTATATTCAGCATATAAGCCTCTGTGCTCAAGCTGGATTTCTTTATCCCTCTCATCAAACTCATTAACCATTCGTTTTTCAAGCAGTGGAAGATATGCTGGCAAGAAAGCTTTCCCAATATCCTTAGTAAGATTGAAGTCTGCCTCCCAATCGCCAGTGTTGCGATCGTCCATAAATATACCACCTACCCCTCGGGCTCGCTTACGGTGTGGAATAAAAAAATACTCATCAGCCCATTTTTTCAATTTAGGATAGAGTTCAGGGTCGTACTTATTCAAGTAAGATCGAAGTGTGGAATGAAAATGAAGAGTATCTTCCTCAAATTCAATACAGGGGTTCAAATCTGAACCACCACCGAACCACCATGCATATGGTGTCCAAAACATACGAGTATTCATATGAACCACTGGACAATTAGGATTTCTGACGTGAGCAACTAAACTAATACCACTAGCCCAAAATTTTGGATCCTCTCGCATTTCAGGGATTCCCAAACGCTCAGCCATCGACTGTTGAGCGGCTTTATTAAGATTTCCATATACCGTTGAAACGTTGACGCCTACTTTTTCGAAAATGCGGCCATTTCGCATTACACTCATTAATCCACCGCCAGCATCAACACCTGGCTTATCCTCACGTTTTGTTTCGTTGACTTCAAATTTACCAGCATTGAGCTCCGAAAAAGGTCCTTTAAAATGCGACTTTTCTAACTCTTCGAAAGCAGATACGATATCGTTTCTTAAACTTACAAACCATTCACTGGCTCTATTTTTTTCAACTTCAGTAATTTGTTTCATATCTGGTCTAATTCTTTTGATGCTTAATTTAATGAAAAGGTGAAGATACAGGATCCAGAAGGCATCGGCCTCCATCAACTGTAATTATTTGACCCGTTACAAAACCAGAAGCAGGCGCAGCCAAATACTGAACAGTTTCAACTATTTCGGAAGCCGATGCAATGCGCCCCATTGGTGTATGCGCCTCAATATCCTGTCTAAGCTCATCCGCATCCTTAAGACTGTTCTGCAAGCTAGCAGACATAATTGAACCAATAGCCAGAGAATTTACTCTGATACGACTAGGAGCAAGTGAAACGGCAAGAGAACGTGTCATCTGATCCATTGCAGCAGTCGCTATTGAGTACCCTAAAAGCCTCGGTTGTGCCAAAGTTGATGCAATTGATGACAAGTTTACAATTGTGCCAATAATACCGTCAGCTTCCGAGTCGTCTTCCGACTGTTTGATCATTCTTTTAGCCACATGCTGGGATAGTCTAAAACTATTCAAAACGTTCTGTTGCCACATAACAGCAATTGTTTCATCCTCTAAATCAAGTGGATCTGTGAGCAAAACTTGCCTTGAAGCGTTAATCAGAATATCAACGCGCTCGAAAGCGTCTATAGTGGCGGAAAGCAAATTAGCTATTGTCAGTCTTTCACGTAAGTCGCCAGAAAAGTAACGTACATTCCCACCCTCACATTCTTCACCTAATTCCTTCTTAAGACTTTCATCATCCATATCAGCGAACATGACGTTCGCACCCTCCTCGGCAAAGTGCTTTGCTATTGCCAAGCCAATACCATTAGCGGCCCCAGTTACTATGGTCGTCTTACCTTCTACAGAAAAGGACATTTCTTCTCCCCTATAAGTTTCGTAAGTTTAGGGTTTTTTTCTCGATACTGCGAGAGGTTTTTCTGCCAGAATTATTTTAAACCTATTATCTCCCCCAATTTCTTTCGAATTACCAAAATATCTATATAGTATATTTTCGTAGGGAAGGTGCCTATTTGAAACCATGTATAACTTACCATTCTTCAGCAGGTTTTTAGCAGCAGAAATTATAAATCCTTCACCTAACTCAATGTCTACCTTACCATTTGAATGGAAAGGGGGATTCATGACAACAAAATCTAAAGGTTTCGGCGATCTCCATTGCTGTACATCTTCCCAAACGAATTCAACTTTAGATGTATCACAATTTTTTGCTGCACATTCTAATGCCCGTTTTGAGGTATCTATTGCAAAAATACCATCAACTAACTCTAAGTTTTCCAAAAAATTTGTCAGGAAACCCCAACCAGCACCAAAATCAGCACCAGAACCATTTAAATTTTGGGGTAATTGGTCTCTCAGTAACTTAGACCCGGGATCAACATGATCCGAAGAAAAAACACCTGCTAAGGTTACAAACTCATTGTTAATTTTATTAAATTTATTGGTGTGCCAAGTTGAAGGTAAATTTCCGCTAGCCGTTTTATAAACTGCTATTTTGCCATGTGCTTTAGAGAGGTTTACGTCAAAGGAAATTTGCTTTTGGAGTTCTTTGATAATAGAAACAATGCCATCATTTTTGTCTCCATCTATCACGACATATCCTTTTTTAGCAATTTTGGATCCCAAAAGTATCAACTCTCTCGCAAGCTCCTTCGAC